>ERZ1023180.10-NODE-10-length-143229-cov-10.998184_pt1 | contig 143229 bp, 132 predicted proteins | sample MGYA00380436_ERZ1023180 | MGnify/ENA primary metagenome ERZ1023180 (study PRJEB33173, sample SAMEA4830337) | metagenome | study: EMG produced TPA metagenomics assembly of the PRJEB25223 data set... | reverse complement strand
GTCTTAGCTTAAGTCCTGAGTAAAGCCAAGAGATTGCCCAAGTCATAGCTTAACTTCTGAATAAAGCCAAGAGATTGCCCAAGTCATAGCTTAACTCCCGAGTAAAGCCAAGAGATCGTCCAGGTCTTAGCTTAAGTCCTGAGTAAAGCCAAGAGATTGCCCAAGTCATAGCTTAACTCCCGAATAAAGCCATGAGATTCTCCGCGAACCCTAAATCAACCTCACCTTGACCCAACTCAATCCTAACCCGTCGTCCCTCATACATCGCCCGACTCTTACCATACATCCACCCCAACAAAAAAAGCATAAAAACTTATCATTTCAAGGTTGTCTACCAACTGCGCTCTAGACACTAACTTAATCAGGCTTCCTAATTAAGACTGTCCGCAATCATAGACGTCTATCTATACTTTGAAATCATAAATTCTTATGCATTTTACTGTGATTTAATGTATTTCTCTTTTCTTAAAGCGTCCTCCTTTTACTTCGCTCACATCACCAATTGATAGGAATGCGGTGTTATCTATTTCTGTTACGATATCTTTTAGTTTGGATTCTTCTAATCGTGTGATGACACAGAATACGACTTTTTTATCTTCGCCTGTATATGCGCCTTCTCCATTCAGATATGTCACACCTCTACCAAGTCGGTCATTGATGGCTTCTCCGATATCTCTATATGTATCGCTGATGATCCATACGGCTTTTGATTCATCAAATCCTTGAACGGTTACATCAATCATCTTAGCAGCTATAAAATAAGCAATAACAGAAAACATCGCTGATTCCCAAGTGAATACAAATCCTGCAGCTGTAAATATGAAGAAGTTAATCAACATGACAATTTCGCCTACTGAAAATGGTGCTTTACTGCTGATTAAGATAGCACTGATTTCAGATCCATCTAAAGATCCTCCATATCTTATTACGAGGCCTACACCTAAACCAATAATTGCGCCTCCAAAGATCGTTACTAAAAACGCTTCTTTAATAAAAGGATCAAAATGATGTAAGTAGGCTGTTGTAATAGATAATATTGTAATTGCGTAAATTGTAGAAATCGTGAATGTCTTACCAATCTGCTTGTATCCTAAAAAGAAAAACGGAATATTTAGTAGAAAGATAAATATTCCAAGCTTTAAATTGGTGAGATGACTCAAAATAATTGCGATACCGACAATGCCACCATCTAGTAGATTGTTAGGAACTAAAAATAATTCTAACCCTACCCCCATTAATATACTGCCGATGGTGATAAATATGAATCGTTTGAGGATTTCTCCTTTACGTAATTTACGATGTCCTTTTCTAATAGCTTGTGCTTGTTCCATATTATCATCCCTTTTTAGTACTTCTATATTTATTATATAAAAAATTTAAAATAAAATCTTGTCTTCTGTATATTAGTCATGCTATAATCAATCTTGTGTTAAACAGAGGCCCCTTGGTCAAGCGGTTAAGACACCGCCCTTTCACGGCGGTAACACGGGTTCGAATCCCGTAGGGGTCACCATCTCAATTTTATACATAAGGTCCCGTGGTGTAGCGGTTAACATGCCTGCCTGTCACGCAGGAGATCGCGGGTTCGATTCCCGTCGGGACCGCTTTTAATGCTTATCGTAATAACGATAAGCATTTTTTTGTTGTTCAATCATAGATTAACGTCAAACAATAGAATTAATAGACAAATAGTGTTAAATTATAGTATAGGATATCATGCACAATTATGTGCTTAGAGATACTTATTTTCAAAAAGAAATGAGGTAAATGTATGGCTAGAAAAATAGTAGTCGTTGATGATGAAAAACCAATTGCAGATATACTTGAATTTAATTTAAAAAAAGAAGGTTATGATGTTTATTGCGCATATGACGGTAATGACGCAGTAGATTTGATATATGCAGAAGAACCAGACATCGTATTACTAGATATTATGCTACCTGGTAGAGATGGTATGGAAGTTTGTAGAGAGGTTCGTAAGAAATTTGAAATGCCAATCATTATGTTAACAGCAAAAGACTCAGAAATTGATAAAGTTCTAGGGTTAGAGTTAGGTGCAGATGATTATGTGACGAAGCCTTTTTCAACACGTGAATTAATCGCGCGTGTGAAAGCAAACTTACGTAGACATTATTCTCAACCAACGCAAACAGAAGACGAAGAAACAAATGAAATCGTCATTAAAGATATTACCGTATATCCTGATGCATATTCAATTAAAAAACGTGGTGTCGATATCGAATTGACACACCGTGAATTTGAATTGTTTCATTATTTAGCAAAACATATTGGACAAGTTATGACGCGTGAACACTTACTCCAAACTGTATGGGGTTATGATTATTTTGGAGATGTACGTACAGTTGATGTTACGATACGTCGTCTACGTGAAAAAATCGAAGACGATGCATCACACCCAGAATATATTGTGACGCGTAGAGGTGTGGGTTATTTCCTACAAACACAAGAGTAGGCTGATATTATGAATTGGCTAAAGAAGTTTCAGTCCTTACACATTAAACTTGTCGTTATTTATGTTTTATTAATCATTATTGGTATGCAAATTATTGGATTATATTTTACAAATAGTCTTGAGAAAGAACTGACACGTAACTTCAAGACAAATATTGAACAGCACGTGAAACAGATTAATTACAACATAAAGAAAACGTACAACTCAGAAGATCCAAATCGGAACTTCCAAAAAGAAATACAAAGTATATTAGATGATTATGCCAATAGAACTGAAATTGATGAGATTAAGTTTATTGATCAAGATCAAATTATTGTGGCGACATCTAAAGCTACTAATCAAAATACCGTCAATCAAAAAGTAAACGATAGCTCTGTACAAAAGGCGTTATCTTTAGGAAAAGCTAATGATAAAATCGTATTAAAAAATGATTCATCCGATAGTAATAGAGTATGGATCAAAAATAAACCTGTTGAATACGAAGGTGAAGTCGTCGGAGATATATATGTTGAATCAGATATTGATTCTGTTTACGAACAGTTAAACAACATTAACCAAATCTTCATCATCGGTACAGCAATCTCATTATTGATCACAATCGTGCTCGGTTTCTTCATTGCGAGAACCATTACGAAACCTATATCAGACATGCGTAACCAAACGTTAGAGATGTCTAAAGGTAACTATACGCAGCGCGTTAAGATATACGGAAATGACGAAATCGGTGAACTTGCGCTGTCATTTAACAACTTATCTAAACGTGTACAAGAAGCACAAGCTAATACTGAAAGTGAAAAGCGTCGTCTAGACTCGGTTATCACACATATGAGCGATGGTGTCCTTGCTACTGATAGACGCGGTCGCGTACGTATTATTAATGAAATGGCGCTTAAAATGTTAGGTCTAGAACGTGCCGATGTAGAAGCGAAACATATATTAGATATTCTAAATATTGATGATGATTATTCATTAGATGACTTACAAGAGAATAATGATAGTTTCATTATTGATATTAATAGTGAAGAAGGTATTATCGCGCGTGTTAACTTCAGTACAATTATTCAAGATACAGGATTTATCAATGGTTATATTGCCGTATTACATGACGTTACGGAGCAGCACATTTTAGAAAATGAACGACGTGAATTCGTTGCGAATGTTTCACATGAATTGCGTACGCCACTAACATCTATGAGAAGTTATATAGAAGCATTAGAAGAAGGAGCATGGCGAGATCCCGAAGTTGCACCAACATTCTTAAATGTTACACGTGAAGAAACAGACCGTATGATTCGTCTTGTTAATGACTTATTACAACTTTCTAAAATGGACAGTTCAAGTGATCAAATGAACTCTGAATTGATTGATTTTAATATGTTTATTAACAAAATCATTAATAGACATGAAATGACACAAGGTAAGAACGTGACATTTATTAGAGACATACCTGTTAAAGGTTTATTCGTTGAAATTGATCCAGATAAGATGACACAAGTGTTTGATAACGTTATTACAAATGCGATTAAATACTCACAAGAATCTCATAAACGTGTAGAGTTTCATGTGAAACAAAATACTTTATATAACCGAATGACAATACAAATTAAAGATAATGGTATTGGTATCCCGGTGAATAAAGTAGATAAAATCTTTGATCGTTTCTACAGAGTAGATAAAGCGAGAGCACGTAAAATGGGTGGTACAGGTTTAGGTTTAGCCATCACTAAAGAAATCGTAGAAGCACATAAAGGTAGAATATGGGCGAGCAGTAAAGAAGGTCAAGGTACATCCATCTATATAACATTACCATGTGAAGTCATGGAAGATGAGTTTGGTGATTGGGATGCGTAATAGAGAACTGATTAAATCTACTATCCTCATAATCCTTGTGCTTATCAGTGTGTTTATGACATACCGTGTATGGACATTTACACCTGAACTGACAGATTTAGAAACAGATGTGAATATAGAAACACCTTCTATTGGACCTAAAATTAGTAAGCCTATTGATAGTGTGATTATGCCATTTAGAATGATTAATCGAAATGGCACGGACGTGAAAGGGACGTCTAACGTGAAAGATATCAAGAAGATTACTGATCAATTGTTGAGTAAAGAAGTGAAGAAAGTTGATATTTTAAGCAGTGAGTCAGTTGTTCAACTTGAAGATTTATCTGAACGATATACGATTTTAGACTTCCCCGATAGCATTCCGAGTGAAATGTATTTGAACCAAGTATTAGGCATGAATATGAACTATTATCCTAATATTAATTTTGACCGAATACTTGTAGATACGAAATCAACGAAAGAAGCTGTTGTGTATCTTTTAAGTGAGAATAAACAAAAGGCTGTTAAACTACAGACAAATATTAAAAGCACGCAATTTGATAAGGTGAATAAAGAAGCAGCACCTGATTTGAAACCTTATACAGGCATGATTACAAATGAGACGACTACGAATGAAATCAATCAAATTTATGCACCAGAGAATGCGGATAATATGAATATTTACCGTTACGTTTCTAACAAAATATCCGTATCTGAATTAAATGACGTTATTCTCGGTGATTCGGTGATTGCGCGTAGTAATGAACATAACGTCTCAACTTATAATAACAATACGGGGATTTCTACCGTGAATGAAGAGAAACAAACATATCGTTATACGAATTTATCAGAAGATGAAAATCGTCAAAAAGATATGTCAAAATCGATTACAAATTCATTTAAATTTATTAATGAACATGCAGGATATACAGATGAATTCCGTCTATTTAGTACGGATCAAAAGTCTGGTAAAATAGACTATCAAATGTTCTTAAATAATTATCCAGTGTTTAATGATGATAAGTTATCTTCAATAGAAGCGGTGTGGGGTAGAGATACGATTAATGAATATAATCGCGGTCTTATTACAACAGGAGTAGCCGTACCGTCTAAAAAAGAAGCGGATGGATTACCTTCATCAGAAGAAGTTAGATTTAACCTAGCTTCAAATGGTTCGATTGATTTTAACAAAGTTACGAATATAGCAATTGGTTATGATTTATCATTACCTAAAGACGAAATTAATAACTTACAAGACACGATTGAATTTACACCGAAATGGTATGTAAAATATGACGGTGAATGGAAACGGTACGAGAATGGAGGGCTTTCTTAATGGATTGGAAACATGCTAAGTCACTCTTCATCATTGTGTTTATTCTCATTAATATAGGATTAGTCGTTGTATACTTTAATAAAGTAAATAATTCTATTGTTCAAGAATCAAACGCACAATCAGATGTTAATTTTGCTAAAGAAGGCATAGACATCCCGCAGTTACCAGAATATCGAGATAAGAAGATGCAAGCCATAACAGGTAGTAGTAAATCATTCGATTCAGATGAACTTGAAGGTGTTTATTCATTAAGTGAAAAAGACACGAAAATCAACAAAGACGTCAGTGCAGATTTAGATAAAGATAGTAAACAAACATCATTTAAGAGCTTTATTAACAAAGATGCTTTTAAAGGTAAAGATTACGAATATAAAAAGAACAACACAGATAAAAACAAAGTCGTCTATGAACAAAACTATGAAGATTTACCAATACTCAACAACAACAAAGGACAAATCGTCATAGATATGGATAATGATAAAGCTAAGTCATATACACAAACGTATTTAGACAAACTTAAACCAGGAAATGGCGACAACAATAATAAACGCAAAATAGCAGATGCGAAGACAGCTTTAGAGACATTGTATTACAACACATACCTTAAAAAAGGTGATAAAGTAGAGTCTGTAAGGTTAGGTTACTACAGTGTCGTTAAAGAAATAGGCGGACAAGTACTTGTACCGTCATGGGAAGTTAAAATTAAATCCGAAAAAGACGGTAAAATAGATACGAAGACATTGTATATCGATGCTATTAAACCAGAATCTACCATATTAGAAGAATCGTAAGAGAAGCAGTAATTAAAGGAGATGAACACTTGTGATCGCAATGAGCGTACTCGCAAGTGGCAGTACAGGAAATGCCACTTATATAGAATCAGATAAAGGAAGCCTACTTGTCGATGCTGGCTTAACAGGAAAGAAAATAGAAGGTCTCTTTCAACAAATTGACCGTAACATCAGCGACTTAGAAGGTATTTTAGTAACCCACGAACATATCGATCACATAAAAGGGTTAGGTGTACTCGCAAGAAAGTATAAACTACCTATCTATGCGAACAAAAAGACATGGCAAATGATAGAAGTTAAAGATAAAAACATACCACTAGATCAAAAGTTCCATTTTGAACCTTATGAAACAAAGACTTTAGCAGGTATGGATATCGAATCATTTAGCGTGTCACATGACGCAATAGACCCACAGTTCTATATCTTTAATAACGACTATAAAAAGTTAACGATGATTACAGATACAGGTTATGTGTCAGATCGCATGAAAGGCATGATACACGGAAGTGATGCCTTTGTATTCGAAAGTAATCACGATGTGGATATGTTAAGAATGGGCAAATATCCATGGAAGACGAAACAACGTATATTAAGCGACATGGGTCACGTATCTAACGAAGATGCAGCACATGCAATGTGTGATGTTATAACAGGTAGCACGAAACGTATCTATCTGTCACACTTAAGCCAAGACAACAACATGAAAGATTTAGCAAGAATGAGTGTCGGTCAAGTATTAAACGAACATGATATTGATACAAATAAAGAAGTCATTTTATGTGATACAGATAAAGAAAAAGCAACACCAATATACTATATTTAAAAAAGATATCCCCAATTATTGAGTTGGGGATATCTTTTTAGTTTGTGCACATATATACCCACAGTTATACACAAATGTCCACAAACTGTGAATAATATAGGTAGTTATCCACCATTTTATCCACAATGTATATAAATCCGTGGATAAATCATAATAAAATGTATAAAAATAAACGACTTAATATTTAGAAATCGTACAAAAAATTAAAATTGTTGATATAATAATAAAGAAAACTGTGTATAAGTTAATAACGTGTGGATAACTTTTAACAAGATGAATAAAGGTGGATAAAAATGAAGATAACAATCATAACGGTAGGAAAACTAAAAGAGAAATACTGGAAACAAGCCGTAGATGAATATAACAAACGCTTAGGTGCATATACAAAGACAGAACTCATCGAAGTAGCAGATGAAAAAGCACCTGATAATATGAGCGATAAAGATATAGAGATTGTGAAAGAAAAAGAAGCGGATAGAATCATGTCTAAAATCAAACAAGACAGTTACGTTATTACCCTGGAAATACAAGGAAAAATGTTAACAAGCGAAGGACTCAGTAAAGAAATCGATAACCTCATGACAAGAGGCAATTCACACATCACATTTATCATCGGCGGATCAAACGGACTGCATCAAAAAGTATTACAACGCAGCAACTACGCCCTATCATTCAGCAAAATGACCTTCCCACACCAAATGATGAAAGTCATCCTGATGGAACAAGTGTATAGAGCATTTAAAATAATGCGTGGGGAAAGTTATCACAAATAAAACAAAAAATAGGGTAAGAAGATGAAGAATGTATATCAGATTAATTAATAATAAGTTATCAAATTTAAAGAAAATATGTATTCAAATGTATAGTGCATTAGACAGAGAAAATATTAGAAATATAATTATAGACAGTTTAGTAAATGAAAATGTTGATGGAATCATTCAAATTGGTTCAGGTGTTCAAGGATATAATGATAAATATTCTGATTTGGTTATGATGATTGCTTTTAATGGAGACTTAATAGACATGAAAAATAAATTAAAAAATATTTATACGGAACTAGGTTCCTTTTATATTTAAGATTTACAATATTATTGGTTTACTAGGTGTATCTACTAACGATAAAGAAGTTATTATTAAGCATATAGCCGTTCTGAATCATCTTCAAAAGCAAGGAATAGGAAAAACAATTGTAAATGCAATTCACGATTTATATCCAAATAAAGTAATAGTAGCAGAAACGGATAGAGATGCTGCACTTTTCTATTCAAGATTAGATTTTGAAATTTTTTCTTTAGGTGAGAAATATCCTGGAGTTATTAGATATAAATGTGTTAAAAAGTATTAATTAATCAAGGTTATGTTGAAAGGCTGAAACATAATCTTGATTTAAATTAGTAAAATACGAATAAATATATGATAATTTGAAGGTGTGAATATGACATTTAAAGAATGTGAAAAATTTAAAATTAACTAATCCAAATCATCAATGGAATGATTATCTATAGTAATAGATCATAAATATATTTCAATTATTCAGTTAGATGTTATGATATTGAGCAGGGCAAGTTGGATAGATGGAGGCTAATCTCATTAAAGTAAGGTGATGCCTATAATTTATATATTTGGCATCAACTTCTTTTCAAGAAGTGAGAAGCATGTCTGATTATGAAATGTTTATTGCTAATTAACAATCATTGGCTTAGTGTTAATTAGCAATATAGATCAAAAAAATAACTATCCAACTTTGACAGGGTAATAGTTATTTTTATACCTTTACAAAAAGTCACCGTCTTTTCAAGTGGCTCTGAAGGGGTAACATGTTAGCGAATGTTGCCTCTTTTTTATTGCTCTTATTTACTCTTTTGCATTAACATAAACGTGCTACCATTTCAATTTTATACTAAGCTAAAAACACGAGTTGATTATTTTTTAATGTATTTTATTCACTCTTTTTATAATACCAATCATTACTCTAATTAAAGGTATTAGTCTTGATATTCCTAATAACATAATTTCCTTCTTTTTTGTTTAAAAATTCAAATTTCCACTTGTTTGATATTGCACTCTAAGGTGTATTGTTTAATTATACTTAAAGGAGGTAATAAGATGAGTAAATATGAATCATTAAATGGTAAAGTCGTTGTAATTGCTGGTGGTGCCAAAAATTTAGGTGCTTTGTTAAGTAAGTCTTACGCAAAAGAAGGCGCAAAAATTGTTGTACATCATCATAATGATAATAGTAAGCAACAAGCTGAGGCAACATTAGATGAAATTAAATCATTGGGTTCAGAAGGAACTTTATTTTCCGGAGATCTCACAGAAGTAAAAAATGTGGAAGATTTATTTAAGCACGCTGAATCTACTTTAGGAAAAGTTGATATTGCAATTAACACTGTTGGTAAAGTACTCAAAAAACCTATTTCTGAAATAACTGAAGATGAGTTTGACACTATGTCAGCTATTAATGCTAAATCGGCTTATTTCTTTATACAATATGCAGAAAAACATATGAATGATAATGGGAAAATTATAACACTTGCAACATCTTTACTTGCTGCATATACGGGTTATTATTCTACTTATGCTGGTGAGAAAGCACCTATTGAACACTATACTCGTGCTGCGTCAAAAGAATTTATGGATAGAGGTATTTCTGTTAATGCAGTTGCACCTGGTCCAATGGACACACCTTTCTTCTACCCTCAAGAAAGCGACGAAGCCGTAGAGTTTCATAAATCACAAGCATTACACAATCAATTAACAGATATCAATGATATTGCACCAATTATTAAGTTTTTAACAACAGATGGTTGGTGGATTAATGGACAAACTTTATTTGCAAATGGTGGTTATACAACACGCTAAATAAGGAGGAGAATTTTATGTATTATTTTTTAGCCTCTTATAATGGGGATACTACAACTATAAGTATTATTACCAAAGAAAAAGTCATAGATGAAAAAGAAACATATATAAATGTAGATAACTATGTTGAATATTTAGCAAAAGCAATTATAGAGCTATCTCATCGAAATAGCTTATTTCATAATGATATAAACGGTATTGGTTTATTAATTTCAAATATTGGTGAAATATACTATAAAGATATTAATAGACTAAAAAATGATTTAGAATCTACTTTTGGATTTAAAGCAATTATTGAATCAAACTATGAGACATTAATTCTAAATTTAACTGCTTAAAATTTTTAAATAATTAATCAAAAAAAGTTTATAAATGAGAGGTAGCCATACAGAGCTGCCTCTTCTTGTACTAAGGAGGTAAAATAGTGAACGTAAAAAAAGCAGCTGAAAGTGTCGGTATAAGTGAGCATACCATTAGATATTATGATAAATCAGGCCTATTTCCATTTATTGAAAGAGATAACAATGGTTACCGTGATTTTAAGGTTGAAGATTTGTATTGGTTAGAATTCATAAAATGTATGCGTCAAACACACATGCCTGTTTCCAAATTAAAAGAAATAGCTGAACTTTATGATCAAGGACGCTCTACAGTTTTAGAAAGGAAAAAAATATTTATCGAACACCAAGAAAATCTAATTAAACAAAAGGAACTTATCGACCAAGCTTTAAAAACTTTGGATGATAAGTTCAAATTATTAGAAAAAGAGGGTGATTGTTAAATGATCAAGAAAGAAGTTAGTATGTCCGAATTGTTTTTTGATTTAGTCTTTGTATATGTTCTATCTACTATTAATCATACTGTTGAACATATATCTTCTAATCTAGTATCGTTGGAAAGCTTAGTAAAGACATTTATGTTATTCCTTGTATTTTTTGCTATTTGGACTTACAGAACATTTTTAGAAAATCGATTTTTTAAAAAGAAATGGTATCAATACATTTTTGTATTTACAGATATGTTTCTCATATTACTACTTTTAAAGTCTATTAACAGTAATAGATACAATGAAAATACAGGCTATGAAAATTATAATTTCTGCTAATGTTACCAAAAAGATCACTTCCTTTGAAACTGATCAAACTACGATGTGCTATTTATTTTTATGACTTTACAACAGAAAAGGCGATGTCATAAAGCTTAAGAATAATGAGTGTTTTTTGGATAAGAAAGAAAGGAATGAATGACTCAGTCAGTACTTTTAAAGTTTAAATCTATTTGCTTATTGCCAATATCAAAAAACTTATGGTCATGTGTTGCCATTATTATTGTTATACCTTTTTTATTTAATTCTTCGAAGATATCCATAATATTAAAAGCATTTGCTTTATCTAAATTGCCGGTCGGTTCGTCAGCAATAATTAAAGAAGGTTCTTTTAAAATTGCTCTTGCAATAGAGATTCTTTGCTGTTCTCCGCCGCTACAAGTATATACTTTGGTCTTTAAAGGTATATGAGATATTCCTAATTGATTAGTAACTCGTTCAATTTTATTTATATCTTTTTTAGAAATATTTAAAGGTAAGGTTAAATTTTTAAGAATACTTTCATTCTCTAATAGTCCATAATTTTGATAAATATAGGCAATGTCTTTTCGTCTAAATAATCTTTTGTTTTTTTCATTATGAATAGGTGTTTCATTGAATGTTACTTCACCAATATCTGGAGATTCTAATAATCCAAAAATATTTAATAAGCTTGATTTTCCTGTTCCACTTGCCCCTTTTATAATAACAAAATCACCTTTGTTTATACTATAATTAAAATTTTTTATAATATTTTTATTGTCATATGATTTATGAATATTTTTAAGTTTAATCATCTTTTTTTCCTTTCAATACTTCATTTGTATTTTCTTTATTCAATTTTATAAACGAATAATAAAATATAATTATTTCAATTAAAATGATGCTAATAAAGATAAAATAAGATATGATGTTTTGTTGGATTAAAATTAGGATTGCCATTAATAAATTAATAAATAAAAGGAACGCTAAAATTGACTTGTGAATTTGAAAATAACTATACCCTAAATTACGTTTGATAAATATTAGGTATTGATAAGATGTGAAATATAATCTAATAAAAGTGAATGTCATCATTATAAATGTTATTCCTGTCATAAAAGCTAATAGCGTATATTTAACTGTATTTACTTTTAGATTATTAACTTCGTCTACTTTTGTATCGTAAACAGACATGACACTTGGTATATAGCCATCTATATTATATTTCTCTAAACCTTTTCTTATAGTCATATAAGGATTATCCAACTGGCTCTTAAAGAAATAGCTTGTAGAAAAATATGTTCCAAAATTAAGAGGATCTGTATTACCACTTTCGATTATAGCAATTGGTGCAACTATTATATTTTTTTTCCCACCAATTTCATTATCATATGTATGGTAACTAACTTGGTTATTTGTCCATATAATATTAATTTTTAAGTTTTTATTTGTTTTATTTTTATAATGCTCTATATCTTTTCTAAATGTAAAATTATCTTTAAAATTATCTTCAATTATTTCACCATATTTTTTATATTTTATGGGAACAATAATGTTTTGTGTATTATCACTATGGACAATACAATTTAAGACATCTTTGTTATTATTTGTTTTGATTCGATGTTCTTTTAAATAATTTTTGTCTACTGTAATTGTTTTACCATCAGGTTCTATATTTGTATTTTCTTTTTCATTTAATTTATATAGTGGTCTTCCATCAGAATTATAAAAGTTCCCTGTATCAATAATAAATCCTTTATTATATGAACTATTATAATAGTTTTTCAAATTACTATTAAATTTTTTAGCTAGTTCTTCATTTTTTATTTGACCTAAATCTAAAATTTCTGTTTTATAAGTATCTTTTGAAACATTCCAGTGCTTAATGCTACTTTGTTGATTTTTATATTCTTTATAATTTTTCACCAAGTTATCAGTTGATAAGGATAAAAATATAACTGCAATTATAGATAGTGCCATATATGTATACATCATTAAAAACGGATTACTTTGTTTAATATTTTTAGAATATTGCTTTATAAAAATATTAAACGTGATAATTATAATACCAACACATAAAATAGTTAAGAAGAATGTCGTACATAAAGTAAGAACTATTACATATATGAGATGATTGTCTTTAAAAATAAATAGATACATAAGTATACTTAAAACTACATTGATAAGTGTGTAACTTAAAAAATAGTATTTTAAATCGTTGAACAAAAAAATAATGTGATTGAATTTACTGTATCCTAAATCATATAATAATTTATTATCATTCTTTTTACTTTGTAAATAATGTATAAATACCGATAAAAGTATAAATAAGAATAAACTTGAGAGAATTATAGTAAATTGATCAATTTGAATATGCTGATTTACTGTGTTGTCAACTTTTTGTGCTGAACCAACATTCTTATTTATTAAACCAATTATTTTTTCTATGTTTTGCTTATCACCTGAAAGGAAATATGTACCTTCTTCAGATAGATTAGTATTGCTTAAATCGTATACTTTAACTTTCAGTTTGCTATCGAATAAATTGAGATTTTTATTTTTATCTACCTTTTGTTTTAATTGTATATCTGTTGTATTGATTGTAATCTTATCATTACTTAAATAGGTCACCTTAGTAATTGGTACATTATACTCTCTCGATAATTTTTTAAAATAATGTGTAGAATCTTTGCTGTATTGTTTTTTTGTATCGAAAGCAAATTGAATTTTTTCGCTTTGTTTTTCTATAGTATTGTAAAATGATAATGATTTATAAGAGTCAATTAAAATAAAATTTACGATAAGAGATAGAACTATTGCTAGTATTAATATGATTTTTTTCATGTTTACCTCGATTCTATAAAAAGAGCCCACTAAGAACTATTATCTTAATGGGTAATATTTCAACTATTTATGATCATAGTAAGATTTGTTACCGGAACCAGTTTTTTTAACATGTCCTTTAGAATATGTACCTGCTTTTTTCCAACCACCATCTCCAACAATCCCTTTTCCATTAATTGCTATTCCTCTAGCTGATTTTTTATAGTGTTTATATTCTGATACTACTGTTTTATTTCGTATACCTCTAATCCAAAAACCACCACTTTTCTTGCCTGTTGTTATTGCTCTTGTTGTAATATCAGAATTATTATCATGAGTTTCCGACTGTATTAAACCATTGTAATTATCTACGTTCTCAGAGCCACCATTAACACTTATAACATCAGCTTTTGCTATGCCTACAATGCCTAAACTTGATATTCCTAAAGTTAAAGCAGATGCTAAAATAAATTGCTTTTTTATATATAAACACTCCCAAATATTATTTTATTCAATTTAAGTGTATATTAAGAAGTAAAGAATTGGTAGTGTTTCTTAAAATTATAATAATAATTTTATTTTTTAAATGTATAGAAGTGTTTTTTAGAAATTTTTATTGAATTTATTTTTCTGTTTTATTAATTTGATTATAAATGTAATTATTAAACTTGGTATAATGAAATGAAGATAAATAGTTAAATTTATGTAAACACTTTAGTTTACTACTCACTAGGTATATACCCACTAAAAGCTTTATATTATGCAAGGTTTAAAAGGGCATTGCTTTTAATCTATATGATAGATGAAACGTATCAAGTAGATGATATTATAAGAACATGGATCGATTGAAAATATCTCAAATAGTGTTCTTGGAATAAATGGAAGTGGATTATAACTCTTCTAGAGAGGCAAATAATATATTGAGTGTATGTATCATTATATTTATATCTGTATTTATCATAACGGTAGTCAAATAAAAAATGTTGAAGGGGATGTCTAATGAAACAACTAGTTGAATTAGATAAAGGGTTATTAGAGATAGAAATTTATGGGACAGGGCAACCAATTATATTTTTTACGGGATTATATAGTCATTTAAGTGAGTTTAGAGAAATTGCTATGAGATTAAAAGATAACTATCAATGTATATTATTTAATAGACCCGGTTTGGGTGAAAGTACTATAAATACAAATGATTTAAACGTAACGCATACGTCTAAAATAGTATCTAAGATGTTAGATGAAAAATTAATAAAAGATAAAGTGATTTTAGTAGGACACTCACACGGTGGATTATGCGTACAGCGTTTTATACAAATGTATCAAGAACGTGTTAAATCTATATTACTGATTGATTCAACATCTGTTGATGAACAAATATTAGATGAATTAGATGCACCTGAGTTAAATAAGGGAACGACAGAAGAAGACTTTATAAAGTTTTGTGACAAAATGAAAGAACTGGATAAAGAAGCTATAAAAAAAGAAATCGATATATCTCAATATAATGATGAATTAATTAATTTTTATACGTCTCCTAACTTATATAGAGCAATGTTCTATGAAGTGTCAAATTGGAGAAAAGATACGAAACTCATAAAGAAAGAATTTAAACAAATGAATTTACCGCTAATAGTTTTAGGAAGGGATAAAAATTATAGTATCCAAGAGTTAGTAAAGGAAAATATACCTTATAAAGAAGCGTGCTTATTTGAATCGACATGGCATAAGTTGATTGAGAATCAAAGATTAATAAGTAGAATCAACACAGTGAAATATATCCCAAATACAACCCATAAAATACACTTGAGTAATCCAGAAGAGGTTATTCAAAATATAAAGTTATTAGAGAAAATGATTAAGTAGAAGCTTAAGAAGCAATTAAGTAATAAAATCATTTTCGAAAAAAATCGTGAATTACATGATAAATTCAGTGCAGAACTGACTTATATAAACTAAGGTGATATTAGAGTTTATCATTAAAAATTATCGCTGAACTTAAGAATATTTCTTAATAGGAAGGATTTCCTAGAACTTCAGTCATTATAGTAAATTACCTTAGTAATGTATAAATTATAAGTAATAAAAAGAAGAGTATGAAATCCATGCGATATTTCCTTCTTTCTGTTAATGGGGCTACTTTTCATCATGAAAATTTAAATGTGAAAAAACCTCACGTTTTACTGATATAAGCAGAGAGTTATCACAAATAAAACAAAAAATAGATTCTATTATATTAAAATGAAATGCAGATGTAATTAATATTGAAAAAGCACTGCTAGAATGAAATTCACTTATAAGTGAACAACTTGTAAATTGCTTAATAGATATTAAAAACGGTAAAATTTTAGTAGTCATATAATGAATATATTCTTAAAAGTCTTTAAAAATATACCAAATTTAGGTCAAAGACCACGACAAATAATGTCGTGGTCTTTTTTGAAATGATGGGGATTCATATACTCATATACTAAACTATGACTAGCTCGATTATTAAAATATTAATCATAGCCACTCTCTTTAATGACTGCTCATGCTGGATATCGAATTCTTTCAAAGAAACGCTTCATTTAAGCAAATTAAAAGCACTTGATTAAAATCTTGAACAATATTATAAAATATAATGTGAATAATTTGTTTTTTTAAGTGCTCATTTCTGTTGAAAAGATATGAGCAAAAAATGTCGCCAAATTTATAGATTATGAAAAATATCTAGGTAACATTACTTGAGCTGTAGTATGAGTAAATCTATCAGAATCTTTTAATGCTTGACGATGCATTTCTTTTGCATAACCTGCATCTAATCGAATTACTTTTTGTTGAATTGCTTCAATACCTTGATCAATTAAATCAGAAAGTTTCATATTGTTAGGTGCATCTATTGGAGCATGTTCTTCTAAATTAGTCTCAGCTACTAATGGTGGAACTAATTCCATTACTGTTAAATGGTTATATCCTTTATAAATAGCCTGTTCACGTACTGCATCAGTAAACATGTGTACAGCTGATTTAGTGCCTGAATAAATAGGATGGGCAGCAGAAGATACATAGGAAAGACCACTTGACACGTTAATAATTAAGGGGGTATTTTGTTTAATCAGATGACTTAAGAACACTTTCGTCATATTAATAGTACCTATTAAATTAGTATTTATTTCTGAATGTAACATTTGAGGATTCACATTATCATCAAATAAATCAAAAGATTTCATGATTCCTGCAGAATTAAACAATACGTTAAGATTTGGAAAATCTAATAAAACTTGTTCTTTTAGTGAATATACTGATTCAACATTTGTAACGTCCACTATATAACCATAAAGATTAGGATGTGAATTTACGAGTGAATCTAACTTTTCTTTAGAACGACTTGTAATGATTACTTGATTACCTAATTCTAAAAATTTTTTTGCAAAACCTAGCCCTATACCTGAAGAACCACCTGAGATTAAAATTGTATTATTTGAAAAAGTCATTTTATTACCTCCATATTGATTTATTTTGTACAATTAATAGTATAAATATGTACAGTTACTGGAGGTCAAGCAAATTGTTCATAGGAGAAGTTTCGAAAATTACAAATTTACCTATAAAAACTTTGAGATTTTATGAAGAAAAGGGATTAATTTCGCCAGATTATAGAAATGAGAGTAACAAGCGTGTATATTCCGAAGAAAATATAAGATGGATTACATTTGTAAAACATTTAAGAGGTACAGGGATGGCATTAAAAGAAATAAAAGAGTTTAAATTTCTTGTTGAAAAAGGGGAAACTACAAAATATAAAAGATTGGAAATGTTAGAAAAGCAAAGGTTATTAACAATTAAGCAATTAGAACAAAAGAAAGAAGAGCTTGATCATATAATATATAAAATTGGAATGTTAAGAGACTGACACCTTATATATCTTTTATAATGGAATATTGAAGTTATTAAGACATTATATGATTGTATGTAGAATGCTTGGAATGGGTTTAGCGAAAATACTTAATATAGTGTTGAACGCTTTATATAACTGGGATGATTATTTTAAACCATTAGGAAGCAGTAGAAATATAATAATAAGTATTGCTATGCTTTTGTTTAGAGGTATGAATATATAACAAAATAACGCTAAATCAATAGCGACCACATGATTAATTGTTGTAGGTTTAATCTGAACTATATAGAAAGTATACTATATAGGATAAAAATAAATAACTATGAGACCACCATCTATAAATAAGTGGACTAAAGAAGCGGACAGCTCATAGTGAGTTATCTGCTTCTTTGTTTAGACCTATAGACATTCATCCTAAATAAAAACAATCATTTTATTAATATAATTGAATTGTTTTTTTCCAATCATAAGATAATAACATAGAAACACTCATGATTAGTAATGCAACAACAAATTCTGAATCCATATAACCTTGTTTTAAATGTACTGTAAATAAAGCACCTAACATGATAACTATGAAACCACTAGCCATGAAATTAATAAATAAACCACATACAATTAGAATGCCACCTATTAATTCAAAGAGAGCCAGTATAATGCCAATAAAGGCAGGAACTCCTAACGATTCCATCATGCTCATTGGCTCGCCAAAACCACTAAAAACTTTTTGGCTACCATGTATAATAAAAGTAATACCTAAAAATAGTCGAATAAATAAAATTCCTAAATTCATTTTTTATACCTCCTATAATTTTTATATTATAACATGGTAAAATAAAAATAAAAAACGACAAAAATACGACAATTTTCTACTTTATAATAAGCATATCAATATAGTCATTTCTTGCAGGCAAAGAAAATCGACCTCAAAAAGAGGTCGATTTTTTTATGAAAATTATACACTAAGCAAAAGAAGTTAGGGTCTATGAACAAAACAACCTGCTATTCAATACTTCATTTGTATTTTCTTTTATGTGATCTAAATCAAAATGATATTAAATTTTTAATTATTAGAAGTGTTAGAGTTTTAATTTTAAAAAGAATGTGATAGATAAATTTTATGGTGAACGGTAAGCTATGCGCACCATATCTTAACTTTATATCGCAAAATCACTAATAAGCAGAAGTGTATCATTTAAATGTCTTCTAATTTAATATCTTACTTTAGGAGTAATATTAACATCTATTTAGTTATCTTTTGAACGTTATTAGATTCTTAGTTTGTAATGAGTCTTTTGAAAAAATAGTCCTTTTAAAGCATACACCTTATGTGAAATAAGAGTTTACATTAATATCAAAAATTCAGAAATCAGTAATATTATTTTGGAAATATTACAGCTTTTTATTTAGTATGCACAAATCGATTACAAGTATTTATTTTCATTAAAGCACGTGATAGATTGAGTTCTATAGTTAAAGAAAAGGAAGGTTTATTAAAATGAAAAAAATATTAACAACTTCAATAGCGACTATTGGAATTCTAACTATGAGTATTGCTCAACAAGATGCACAAGCTGAAGAACAAAGTAGTGTATCTACGCAAAATACTCACAACTATACGGGAATTGAAAATGGTGTTTATTATACAATAGATAGTAAAGGGAACTATCACCACACATTAGACGGTAATTGGAATCAATCTATGTTTGATCGTAAAGAGTATAAATCGTATGAATTAGATCAAAATGGTGCTACGCATTATTACTATTTTGTAAAAGATGATAATGATTATTCACCATCTCAATCAAATCAAACAATTAAGGATAAAGGTTATCAAGTAAATAATGGAAATGAAAATCAAACATCTGAAACAAATGAAGAAACGATAGCAAATAATAATCAAACAGATAAGCATGATGAAACAGTAAGTAATGGATATGTAGCGACTTCTAATGAAACAAATGATAATCAAGAATCAGCTCAATATAACAATATTTCTTCTAAAGAACAATCAACTCATAACAACGATGCAGCAAACACTAAGGAAGCCAAAGGTAATGCAGAAGCTTCATCAAATTGGCTTACTAAAAATAAAAAGTTACAAGAATATGGTCAATATCACGGCGGTGGTGCACATTACGGTGTAGATTATGCTATGGAAGAAAATACCCCTGTATACGCTTTAGCAGATGGAACTGTGATTCAAAGTGGTTGGAGTAACTACGGTGGTGGTAACCAAGTAACAATAAAAGAGAAAAATAGTGATTATTATCAATGGTACATGCATATGAATAAATTAAATGTAAATAAAGGTGACGAAGTAAAAGCAGGTCAACAAATTGGACAATCAGGTAATACTGGTAATTCAACAGCACCACACTTACATTTCCAACGTATGCAAGGTGGCGTAGGTAATCAATATTCAGTTAATCCAGATTCTTATATCAACAACAATCAATAATTTTATAAGAAAAAATCACGTCTTATTATAGGCGTGATTTTTTTATTTGAACTTAAGAAGTAGATATGTTTAAATGTAATTATTATAGTTACATTTAAAAAGGAGATGATTCATTGAATTTAGAATTTAATATCGCAGTTCACGTATTAACTTTCTTAAGTAAACATTCATCTGAAAGATTTAGTAGTGTCGAATTGTCATCAAAAGTTTGTGTTAATCCTGTGCAATTAAGAAGAGTTATGAGCAAACTATTAGAAGAAGGTTACATTACAACACAAAAGGGCAAATATGGAGGGTATCGTATAAATGGTAATGTGTTAGATACGCCATTATCCAATTTATTTAAATTATTCGCTTCTAGTCAATCATTTGGCAGAATTTATACAGGTACAAAAGAAAGTGACTGTAAAATCTCAAATGAAATGAGTCGAGTAATGTCAAACTATCATCGAAAAGAATTTGAAATAATTGAAAAATATTATCAAAATATTTCTATTGGAGATATATTAAACGATATATTAATGGAGGGTTACAATGAAAAAGTATGATTTATTAATTTTAGGGTTTGGTAAAGGTGGAAAAACACTAGCAAAAACAGCTTCGGCTCAAGGGAAACAAGTAGCAGTTGTTGAACAATCCAAAAAAATGTATGGTGGTACATGTATCAATATCGGCTGTATTCCATCTAAAACATTAGTGCACGAAGGATTAGAAAGTGGATCGTTCAATCAAGCATTTGAGCGTAAAGAAGAAGTCGTAACGGCCCTTAATAAAAAGAATTATCATAACTTAGCAGACGATGAAAATATAACAGTATTAGATTACAAGGCTAGCTTTAAATCCAATACGGAAGTAGAATTATTAGATGAGCAAGGCAAAGTAGTAGATACTTTAACAGCAGATGACATTGTGATAAACACTGGTGCAATACCAGTTATTCCTGATATTAAAGGTATTAAAGAATCTAAGCATTTATACGATTCTACAGGAATAATGAATTTACGTGAGCAACCTAAACGATTAGTTATTGTTGGCGGAGGTTATATTTCTTTAGAATTCGCATCTATGTTTTCGAACTTTGATACAGAAGTTACTGTATTAGAAGCTAATAACAAACTAATGGCAAGAGAAGATGAAGAAATCGTTTCACATGCGATTAAAGATTTAGAAGATAAAGGTGTAAAATTCGAGTTAGGTGCTCAAACTTCAGAATTTGAAGATAAAGATGGATATACAATCGCTAAAACGAATAAAGGAGATTTTGAAGCAGAAGCGGTATTACTCGCAATTGGTAGAAAGCCAAATACTGACTTAAATTTAGAAAACACTGATATTAAACTAGGTGAACGTGGAGAAATAGAAGTCAATAATCAGTTGGAAACAGCTGTAAAACATATCTATGCAATAGGTGATGTAAAAGGTGGCATGCAATTCACTTATATTTCTTTAGATGACTTTAGAATTGTTAAAGACAAATTATTCGGTTCAGGTGCTCGCACTACAGAAAATAGAGGTGCAGTACCTTATACGGTATTTATAGATCCTCCATTATCTCGTGTAGGATTGACTGCTAAAGAAGCAAAAGAACAAGGGTATGAAGTTAAAGAAGGTAAACTACCAGTAAGTAATATACCTCGTCACAAAATTAATAATGACCCTAGAGGTCTGTTTAAAGTTGTGATAGACGCAACAACAAATAAAATACTTGGCGCTACCTTATATGGTTTACAATCCGAGGAAATCATTAATTTAGTAAAACTAGCAATTGACCAAAATATTGACTATACAGTTTTACGTGACAATATATATACACATCCTACTATGATAGAATCATTTAATGATTTATTTAATATTTAAATATTAAAAAAGGCACATCACATATTGAGCAATTGTTCAATAATGTGGATGTGCCTTTTTTAATTAAACTATAGTAACTACTCTTAAATCCCAATTTTAATATTTGTAATTACGAGACAATCAAACACATATCTATATAGACATATATCTATATAGATGTTAATCTATTTAATATCTAGGAGGTACATATATGTCTTATAAAGAACTCTCAACAATATTAAAAGTGTTATCAGATCCAAGTAGATTGGAAATATTAGACTTACTTTCTTGTGGTGAATTATGCGCTTGTGATTTGTTGGAGCACTTTCAATTCTCACAACCAACACTCAGTCATCATATGAAGTTATTGGTAGATAACGAATTAGTTTATACACGTAAAGATGGTAACAAACATATGTATCAACTTAATCATGTTATTTTAGATGAGATCAATCAAAATATAAACATTATTAACACATCTAACCAACGTTGTGTATGTAAAAATATAAAATCAGGTGAATGTTGATGATGACGACTTTAGCAATTGTAATTTTTCTTTTAACTTTAATCTTTGTGATATGGCAACCTAAAGGTTTAGATATTGGTATTACAGCTTTAATTGGGGCGGTCATCTCTATTATTACAGGTGTTGTTAGCTTTTCTGATGTACTAGACGTAACAGGTATCGTTTGGAATGCCACTTTAACATTTGTAGCTGTTATTCTTATTTCATTAATATTAGACGAGATTGGATTTTTTGAATGGTCTGCAATACATATGGTCAAAGCTTCAAACGGTAACGGCTTAAAAATGTTTGTATATATCATGCTATTAGGATCAATAGTAGCTGCATTTTTCGCAAATGATGGTGCGGCTTTAATCTTAACGCCAATTGTATTAGCGATGGTAAGAAATTTAGGTTTCAGTAAAAAAACGATATTCCCTTTTATTATTGCAAGTGGATTTATTGCTGATACTACATCACTTCCATTAATTGTGAGTAATTTAGTAAATATCGTTTCTGCTGATTACTTCAATATTGGATTTATTGAGTACTTTAGTCGAATGATTATTCCAAATATATTCTCTCTGATTGCTAGCATATTTGTATTATGGCTTTATTTCAGAACATCTATACCAAAAACTTTCGAAAAAAAGAATCTTATGAACCCAAATGATGCAATTAAAGACTTAAAATTATTTAAGATTTCTTGGCTAGTATTAGCAATATTACTTGTAGGCTATCTTGTTAGTGAGTTTATTCAAATCCCTGTTTCAATCATTACTTGTACGATTGCACTTATCTTTGTGATCTTAGCTCGTAAATCTAAAGCAGTTCATACTAAACAAGTAATTAAAGGTGCACCATGGAATATTGTTCTATTTTCTATAGGGATGTATTTAGTTGTATTTGGATTAAAAAACGTTGGCATCACATCAATTTTAGCTGATGTATTATCTAATATTTCAAATCATGGATTATTCAGTAGTATTATGGGCATGGGCTTTATATCAGCATTTTTATCATCCATTATGAATAATATGCCTACTGTCTTAATCGATGCTATAGCGATTGGACAATCTAATGTAGTAGGAACCATTAAAGAAGGTATGGTTTATGCCAATGTAATAGGTTCTGATTTAGGACCAAAAATCACACCGATTGGTTCATTAGCAACATTATTGTGGCTACATGTGTTAACACAAAAAGGTGTAAAGATTTCGTGGGGAATATATTTTAAAACTGGAATCATTATTACTATCCCGGTACTATTTGTCACACTCTTAGGTTTATACCTCACACTAATTATATTTTAAGAAATGAGGCTTTAAATATGGATAAGAAAACAATTTATTTTTTATGTACTGGCAACTCTTGTCGTAGTCAAATGGCTGAGGGTTGGGGAAAGAAAATATTAGGTAAAGATTGGAATGTCTATTCAGCTGGTATTGAAACACATGGTGTTAATCCAAAAGCAGTAGAAGCTATGAAAGAAGTAGGTATTGATATCTCAAATCATACATCAGACTTGATTGATAATGATATCTTAAGACAATCAGATTTAGTCATAACATTATGTAGCAATGCAGATGATAATTGTCCCATCATACCACCTAACGTCAAAAAAGAACACTGGGGCTTTGATGATCCAGCAGGAAAAGAATGGTCAGAATTTCAACGTGTTAGAGATGAAATCGGAAGTAGAATACAAGAATATAAAGAAACGCTCGTATAATGCGAGCGTTTCTTTATATCGTTTATACAATTGAAATTATTGAGAAATATTTCTCGAAAATTGAATAGGGTGTAATTATATGATATATAATACTTGATACACACATAAATAAATAAAAATTTAAGTTACTTTATGTTAGATTATAAAAGATACTGAAATATCTGAGGAATTATCTATGATTCCAAGATTTTCTACATTATTTATTTTACCAATGGGTGTATATTGAATATTAGTTGTAAAATCTTTATAAAAGATAACGAGACAGTTATCTTGGTATAACATGATATCCCCCTTGTTAATTTGTTTGATAAACTGAGGATTTTTTGAAAAATTTTGAGGAAAATTATAATATTTTTCATTATTATTTAATTCTTTCATCGTTAGTTTCAACGGTAAAAGATTTTCTATTTCAATTGCAGTCGGGTTATCAAAAAAATTTGCAGTAAATATTGTATCTTCAACCTTTATTTTAGCTGTGTTCAATATCGTAACTCACCTCACTTACCATGGTTGATTAGTTGGTCCAACAGTAAACTCATTTATATTAGTGTTTTCAGGTTGATTGATAGCAAATGCTACTATTTCTGCAATGTTATCAGGAGATATTTGATATTCGTCATACATTGTTTCAGTACTAGAAGCAGTAGAAGGATCTGTAATGGTATTTAATAATTCTGTTTTCACTGCTGCAGGATAAATCGTAGCTGTTCTAATATTATTTTTTTCTTGAGCGGATTCCATACGTAATACTTCCATTAAATCACGAACTGCCCATTTTGTGGCACCATAGACAGCGCCTCCTGGATAAGCTTTTAAGCCTGCCACAGATGAAGTAGCAATAACATGTCCTGACTTTTGTTTTATAAATTCAGGCAAAGCAGCTTCAATTCCATTTAAAACGCCTTTAATATTTACATCAACCATGTCATGCCATTCATCAGATTTTAATTTTGAAAGTGGTGAATTAGGCATTAAACCAGCGTTTAAAAATATAACATCAATTCTTCCATATTGTGCTTTAGCTTTATTGACTAGCGTTTTGTTATCTTCAATGCTTGTTACATCAGTAACGACATAAACGGCTTCTCCACCAGATTTGTTAATTTCATTAACGATTGTTTTCAATTTGTCCTCTCTTCTAGCACCAAGTACAAGTTTTGCACCCTTTTGTGCCAAAAGTTTAGCGGTAGCTTCACCAATACCACTTGAAGCTCCAGTAATAACGACTACTTTATCTTTAATTGTCATAATTCAACCTCTCCTTATTAAAAATTATTTATAATATTTGATTTGTTGGGCGAATGATAATTTCATTAAGACCAACTTTTTCTTCTTCGTTTATACAAAAAGCTATGATGCGTGCTACGGAATCTGAATCAATAGCATTTTCACTCAATTGATCAAATTGTTGTCTAATTTTCGGATCTCTAATAGAGTGAGTGAATTCAGTATCAATAGAACCAGGAGAAATACTTGTTACTCGTACATTTTTTCCTAATTCTGCTTCTTCTTGGCGTAATCCCTCAGTTATTGCCTTTACTGCATATTTTGTGCCACTATATACTGCTCCTCCTGGAATAATAGTATGAGCACCGATAGATGAAATATTTATAATGTGACCAGATGCTTGTCTATGCATGATAGGCAAAACGGCGCCAATACTATATAAGACACCTTTAATATTTACATCGATACCTAGTTCCCATTCTTCATAATTATTATGATATAAGTAAGATTGAGGCATAACACCAGCGCAATTAATGAGCACATCAATTTTTCCAAACTTTTCTATAGTATCATTAACAAGTTCTTCTACTTCAAGTCTATTAGTGACATCAGTGACTTTAGTTAAGAAAGTGGCGTTTTGACCTTCAATTTTTTCACTTACTTGATTTAACTTTTCCTTTCTAATATCAGCTAAAACGACTTTGGCATTTTCGTGTGCTAAGCGTAATGCATTTGCTCTCCCCATGCCACTTGCTGCACCAGTAATAACGACTACTTTATCTTTAATTGCCATATATTTATCCCTCGCTTCATTAAGTAAATGTATTTATAATGACTTGATTTCTTTTATCATTTTGGCTGGGGTACCGCCAACTACTGTATTAGCAGGAACATCTTTAGTAACTAAAGCATTTGCGCCAACAATGGCATTTTCACCGACTGTAACCCCAGGGAGGATTGTAGCAGCGGCACCTATCCAAGCATTCCTTTTAATTGTGATGGGTTTGACGATAAGGTTTCTTCTTTGTCTAGGATCTTGAGGATGGTTTACAGTAAGCAAATTAGCGCGTGGTCCAATTAACACATGATCTTCTAAAGTGATACCTCCTAAATCAGTAAACATAACATTACTATTAATAAAAACATGCTTTCCAATAGAAATATGCTTTCCGAAATCCGTATATAAAGGTAAGTTGATCCCTACACTCGAATCAATTTCTTGTCCGATAATTTGAGATAATAATGCGAGTGTTTCAGTGTGAGTGTGATAGGAAGCATTGAGCTTTGAAACTAATTTAGCATTTACATCAACAATTTCATGAATTTGTTTGAATACATGTTCGTCTTCTTCGACAACTTTATTCCAAATATTTTCGTTAAGTACATGACTAAACAATAAAATTCCCTCCAATAAATTACTTGAGAATGATTACACATATAATGTTATAATGCTACTATAAATATTACAAATGCCTATATTGAATGTTGTATTATACTTTTTAAGCATAGGAGGGCACATGTGGAAAATAGAGTACTGAGATATTTTTTAGCAGTTGTAGCTGAAGGGAATATTAGCGCTGCAGCAAAATTATTACATATCACACAACCGACACTTTCGAGACAAATTAAAGATTTAGAAGAAGAGCTATCTGTAAAGTTATTTAATAGAAAAGGTAAATATTTAGAATTAACAAGCGAAGGCCATTATTTAGCAAGTAAAGCACGAGATATAATTGATTTAGTAGATAAAACAACTTCTAATATCACACACAAAGAAATATTTGGAGAAGTTCATATAGGCATGGCAGAATCTAGTAGCATTAAACCGATTGCGAAGGCCATAAAAGTATTGAGAAAAGAGCATAATCAAATTATTTTTGATACGTTTAGTGGAAATGCTGAACAAATTTTAGAGAAAATTAATGACGGTGTTATAGATTTTGGTGTTATTATAGAACCAATTAATAAAATTAATTACGATTCAATTTCATTAAATAGAACAGATGTCTGGGGTATACTGACGACGCATGATTCAGAATTTAAAGACATGGATAAAATGAGTGCAGAATCAATAATTAATAAACCATTAATCATATCAAGGCAACAAGGTGTAAAGAAAATGATTTTGAATGAACTAGATCTTGAGGATGCACAATTAAATATCGTAGCGAAGTACAATTTACTTTATAATGCTTCCATTATGGTTGAAGAGTGTGTAGGTCACGCTTTATGCTTGGGAGGTATTGTAAATACTTATAATACATCACTAAAATTTATACCATTTCAGCAAGATATCACTTCAAAGTTAAGTGTAGTGTGGAAAAAAGAAAAACCATTATCTGTACCTGCACAATTATTTTTAAACCAACTGAAAGACATTTTAAATAGTGAAAAATAAAACCGCATTATCAACTGATAAGCAGAAAGTTATCATAAGTAGGTGGGGGAATATTTAGCATTTAAGTAAAGACAATATAGAAATTATTTTCGCATCATTAATTTATGATTGATGAAAAACCTCTTAGTTCTTCTCTATCATTATATTATTCTATACAAATGAGGTGTATTCTTGGAAATATCAAATTTTAGTATTATTTTAGAGCAAGTTTTAAAATATTCAGCGTATTTATATAAAAACTTCAGTTTCCCATTACTTTTATTGATTGTAATTTTAGTATTTAGAAAAGAAATTTCAGGTTTATTAAATAGGATTCGTCAAATTAATTTTGAAAATAATGCAGGTAGAGTAAGTGTTTCATTAGCAGAAATTGGTCGTTTAAAAGATGAAATGGAATCATCTGAAAGTTTTCAAATTCTTCAGTTAGGTGGAGAAGATCCAAGAGATAATATTCACTTAGGAGTAGGACCAAATACAACAGAAGAAAATAATAAATTTAATGAGTACTTTTCTTTGATTAATTTACCAGAAAAGGTTTTTAAAGAAGTAGCGAAAAATGGTCATATTAAAACTATTGAACATTTATATAATGCTTTTGAATTTCTTACAAAAGACTTTCAAAATGAGAACTATGAACCAACTAAAATTATTAAAAGTATATACCATACAGTTAGAGATATTGATAGGAATGGCGGCTATCTTTTTGATGATGATCTTGTTTATAGATATAGAAGTTTTATTCAATTAGCTTGTTTAGAACTTATGCAAAACAATGAAATAGAAAGTGAAGATTAATATAGAATTTTAATTGATTATGATTTAAAAAATATATTTTATAGTTTTAAATTATAAGTAGAGTCTTAAAAAATCAATCAGTAACTTAAATTGTATGAGTTCATGATTGAACAAGCGCAACTAATTATTAGCTCTGAAAAACAATAGTTAAAGCCAGCCTCACGAGCTAACTATAAAGCTACTTTTATGGCTAGTCCGTATTACGGTATAGATATAGAATTATAGAAATAAATTGAGGTGTTATAAATGGAATGGATTAATAGTGGTTTTGAGTTTGTGAAAGTTCTTGGTGGTTTGATTACATTACTAAGTCCAATATTTTTGTTTTTTTATTCATATGCTAATAGAAGGATATTAACAAATAAGCTAGAAAACTTAGTATCAATTTTTTTGATATTTATATGTAATTTGATTGTACATTTATATTTTGTATTATTAATAATAAATAGTCATTTTTATGTGAATAAGCAATGGACATTTTATAATGATTCATTAACTATAGTTTTATTAGTTATTACAAACTTCATTATGTTTATAGGAATTCTCGTTGAAATATTTTTTGAGATGAAAATAAGATTATCATTTAGCTTCTTTAAAGTAGGTAATATTTCAGGCTTACTCTTAAAACAAAAAGTAACTGAATCTCATTGAATAATACAATATCAAGTTTTAGATGACAGATTAGAAGAAAATAAGTTGAGTAAATTTTATAAAAAGATAAATAGAGAAAGTGGATTCTCAGTTAATGAAGACTACAAAGAGCATAACTATTTTGTTTCTGATGTTATTTTAAGACTAAGGAATATTAGAATCATGAAAAATAAGTTATCACTTTTATCTGTTGTTATTCTAAGATGGGTGTTAATAATTATTGTAGGATTAATTGGTTTAACAAAAGGACCAGATTTTATAGACGATAAGATTTGGGTTTTTAGTAATCTATTTATAATTGCACTTATTACAATTTTTAAAAATTTCATTAGTATTACTGAGGTTTTTAAAAATAATGAAGAACTAATAAGAAAAGAATATGAAAATATAAGATATTAAAATTTATAAATTAGATGCTGGTGAAGGTACAATCAGACTGATTGGAGAAATAGGTCTTAGAAAACGATTTAAGGTGTTGAGTGTGAAAGTATTGCAATTGAGATAAATATGTTTTGATAGGTAGGTGAAGTTTATTGTTAATGGACTATATAGTTTACTGGGAAGAGAACTATGAAGGTGGCGTGGAGCAAATTCATAGTGAATTTCTAAAATCATTTAAAAGGGCTGACTATATCCCTGCTATATATAATCCTATTTTGTATAAATATTATCAAGATAGTAATCTAAAACATTGGGATAAAAAAATCATGAAGGTAGGAAGTGAAAAGTTAACAAATTTTCAAGAATCTTTAGATGATTCATTGATGAAAAATACGCTTCTTAATAACATGAACTTATTAATTGAATCATACGAATCAATGCAAAACATTGTTAAAAAAGTAGAATTAATGGATAATTTTAAGGGGAGTATGCAATTAAAAGCCTCTTTATTCTTAATAGATATTTATGATGATTTATTAAATGGTCCTTATTCAAAAATCTTACAATTATATATTAAATTCCAGAGTGAGTTTGAAGGTAAAAATTTAGATCAAAGGACTTTAAGACAACAAATGGAGTGTTTATCATCTAGGGAATACAATGATATATTAAAAATAGCTGATGCTAATATAAGAAATTCTATGTCACATGGTGGTGTAAAAGTTGAACAAAATGACATCTATTTTACCTACCGTGATGGAAAAGATACTATTACGGAAAAGCATTCTATTTATGATGTGAAACATAAAACTATTAGCTTACTTGATAATATTAATGGACTAATAATTTCTTTTATTAAATATATGATAGAAAGTCATATCATTATTGATGATGTATATAGTAATCCTAATGTAAATGATGAAGTAATACTATTTTTTGAAAAACTATGTATGAGTACTCTTAAAATAGAATGTAAAAGTATCGATAAGATAGATATACCACAAGATAATTTAATCCAAGTTAATGTTTTATTAGAACATAACAATTTAGATATTAATTCAATGTGTATAATAGGTGTTCATACTGCCGCTCGAGTGTATACTTTAAGGGGCTTGAGTTCTAAAGATAATGTTCTAGTTACTTTTCATGCTGATCAGACTTTGACTTCGTTTATCAGATTTCCGGGTGATAAGTTGGAAAGTGTTATTGAAGGTAAATTAGACGAAGATGAAGTATTGCAATATGTTTTAGAAAGTGGAGATTATGTATTATATCCAGCAAATAATGAAACTAGAAATAAATATGAAGATCTATTTCGATATTACCCAGAGATTGAAACTGAAGAGTTTATAATTAAAGAAATAGAAGATATAAGTCTTCCAGAAATGAAGCGATTTCGTGCTGTTATATATGTAAAAAAAGTCTTAAATAAAATGCATGTAGAAAAAGTTATTTTTGATGCCGTTAAAAAGCTACGTCAGATAAAAAACTATGGATTTACAAATCATGAAGTTAAACATGGCGATATGGAAGCGGATATTTTGTACCTCGTTATTTACAAAAAAGAGGAAAGAAGCACTGAGAGTAGGACTTTAATTCCGTCAAATAAAAATTTTTTAGTACAAATTCAGTATGATAAAAATAAGCAGTTTCCTATTAATAATCAATTTATTAATAGAAATATGCACAAAGTAATCAAAGGAAGTATAGAATTTAATTGGAATCCTAAATTTTATAATTTTGGTTAGAGCTATTACTATAATTAATTAGATTCTAATATAGTTAAACTTTATCAATTTAGATAATTTTTATCTTTAACTATAAAGATATATATTGTTAAATGGACAGAATGAAAACGCGAGCCATATTTCGATAAAAATAATGCTATTATAGCTGACTCTACCCATTTAACACCCTAGAAAATGAATTATGACGCATCACTCGCTCTATATACAACCAAAATCGCCCGATCCTGTAGTTCACACCTACGGATTGGGCGATTATTTTTTTGCGCAATTTGATTACTATAGTTAGTCTTTTTTTATTATTGTGCTGTATATCCGCCGTCTATTAAGATAGATTGACCAGTTACGCTTTTGGCTTTGTCACTGGCAATGAATACGGAATAGTCTGCTACGTCTTGAATGTCGACGAGTCGTTTTTGAGGAATCATTGGGAACAATACCTCATCAAGTACTTGATCAACACTTACGTTTCTTGTTTTGGCTAAGTCTTCCATTTGGCCACGTACAAGTGGTGTATCAATGTAACCTGGGCATATGGCATTTACCGTAATACCGTCTTCTGCAGTTTCTAAAGCAGTGACTTTTGTTAAACCGATAATGCCGTGTTTGGCACTGTTATATGCAGATTTTCCTGAGAATCCGATAACGCCATTAATAGAAGACATATTTAAGATGCGGCCAAATTGTTGTTTTTTCATAATAGGTAATACATGTTTCGTCATGATGAATGTACCCACTAACATAATATCAATCATTTGTTTGAATTTAGCTGTTGGGAAATCCTCAATATTTGAGACATGTTGTAAGCCTGCGTTATTTACTAAAACATCTATACGACCGTAATGTTTTTCAGTTTCATCGACAAGGTTTATAACATCATCTTCATTCGAAACATCTGCTGGAATACCGATACAGTCAAACCCTTTTTCTTTAAAGTCACGCACAACGTTGTCTAAATTAGTTTTATTAATGTCTGTGAATACTACTTTTGCACCTTGGTTTAAAAATTCTTTAGCGATTTCTAAACCAATACCGCTAGCAGAACCTGAAATAATCGTAACTTTATCTTTTAACATCGAAATCCCTCCATATTTTTCTCTATATATTTAGTTTACTTCTACAATATTGATAAGTAAAATGAATATTAATAATGAAATCTATAACTTAAAGTTATAGTGGAGGGGGATTAATTTGGAAATCCGTCAATTTAATTATTTTATGACAGTAGCCAAACTGGGTAGTTTCACTAAGGCTTCACAACAATTACATGTTTCTCAACCAGCGCTTAGTAAGACAATCAAAGCATTTGAATCTGAACTGAATGTCGAGTTGTTAGACCGTTCAGACAGACAAGTTAAACTGACAGATTCAGGTGAAATTGTTTATAATCATGGACTCAAAATCTTTGATACATTAAACTCTTTAACATCGAATCTGAACGATAATAGTTCATTAAAAAGTGGAAATATTAAGATTGGCTTACCTTCATTAATTGGCATTATGTTCTTTCCTAGCATGATAAAAGGCTTCTCTTCGGCGCATCCACATTTAACAACAGAATTAATAGAAGAAGGTACTCATAAAGTTATACGTTTAGTAGATGAAGGTGAGATAGATTGTGGCATTGTTATGTTACCAGTAGATGAAACAAAATTCGACGTCTATCAATTGACTAAAGATAAATTGATGTTATATCTACAAAAGTCGCATCCATTAGCACAACGTTCGGAAGTTGCTTTAACGGATAGTAAGCATAAACCGACTATTTTATTTACGGAAGATTTTACGATGCATGATCGTATTATACAAGAATGTGATAAATTCGGATTTAAGCCAAATATTGCGTATCAAAGTGCACAATGGGATTTTATTAAAGACATGGTAGAAAATAATTTAGGCGTTACGTTCTTTCCAGAATCATTAAAACGCAAAATCGATTATGATAAAATCACTGCAGTACCTATAACAGAACCGTATATTTATTGGGAAGTGGGTCTTATCGTTAAAAAAGATAGATATCGTTCACATGCAACGCGAGCACTAATTGATTATATATTAGTGAATGGTATTTAGTTTGTTATAACTTTTAGTTATAGAAATTATGATATTTATATATTTAACAAATAATCATATCAGGACTATATTAGTAATTGTTCACAGGAAAAAATTTAAAGCTAGCAATTACGAATAGGGAGCGATTTATTATGGATCAAACTAAATACCAACAAGGTATGGATAAACTTATGGAATATACCGCAGCGACAGGTTCAACACATTTAAAAATAGCTGACAATCTTAAAGACATAGCACCTGACGTTTCAAAATACATTATTGAATTTGCTTATGGAGACATTTATTCACGAAAAGGTTTAACAAATCAACAACGTGCTTTAGTAACCGTTTCTTCACTTGTAACACAAGGAACAGAACCTCAATTAGAATTACACATCAATACAGCATTGACATCAGGCGTGACGCCAGAGGAAATCATAGAAACAATTACACATTTAATACCTTATACTGGTTTCCCACGTGTATTAAATACGTTAACAGTAGCTAAAAAAGTATTCGAAGACAGAGAGATAAATGTAGATTTGTCTAAAGTAGAACAAAAATTTTAACTCAACCCAAAAACCGCCCGATCCTGTAGTTCACTGCTACGGATTGGGCGATTATTTTTTATAAAAATTATAAATGAATCTTTTCGGTTGAGTAATAATATAACTCTTTTTTGGGGTGTACAAATATCGAAATGATAATGAGTATACCTATTTTACCAACTATCATTAGCAATATGAGTATAACTTTAGACATAGAATTCAAATCAGCGGTTATGCCAGTTGAAAGTCCAACCGTCGCAAAAGCTGAAATCGTTTCAAATAATACCTTTGTTGTATCAAGTTTTGGATTTTGAATTAAAATACTCAATGTTGAGATGAAAATCAAAGAACTTGATAAAAAACATACAGTTATTGCTTTATTTATTTGTTCTGTCATAATACTTTTCTTAAATATATGCGGATGTGTCTGACCTTTTAATAAAGTATATAAATATACGATAATGATAGCAAAGGTCGTAACTTTTATACCACCACCGGTACTCATAGGTGCGGCACCAATAAACATTAATAAATCAAATATAAATAGAGTAGAGTCGTGTAATTGACCTATGTCAACGGTATTGAATCCAGCAGTTCTAGTTGATATTGATTGGAAAACGGATTTAAAGATTTGAACAATCCAATTATCGTTTTTTAATACATTATTTGCTTCTAATAACCAAAATGAAAGTGATCCAATCATGATTAATATAGCTGTAGTAGTTAATACGATTTTTGAATGTAGACTTAATTTACTCAAGCGATTAGCTTTCCACAAATCTAATAAAACAATATAACCTATACCGCCAATTACAATTAATAATGGAACAATGACGTTAACAATTAAGTTATCACTGTAACTCATCAGACTATCTGAAAATAAAGAAAAACCAGCGTTATTGAATGATGATACAGAAGTAAATATACTGATGAATCCACCTCTAACAATACCGTGATCTGGAATGAAAACAAGGGATAAAAAAATAGCACCCAAAATCTCGATAATAAAGCTGAATAATACAAGACGTATAGTTATATTTAGTAATCCTGAATCATTATCAAGACTCCACGTATACTTTAATAGTTCTCTATTTTTGTACGTAATGTTTTTTCTAGTGAAAATCATTATAAAGATCATTAAAGTAACAATTCCTAACCCACCAATTTGAATCAGTAGAAGTATTACTAAATACCCTAATTCATTGAACTGGTTAGGTATATCAACAGTTGAAAGCCCTGTTACTGTAAATGCACTTGTAGCGATAAAAAAAGCATCCACAAAATCAATAGGTTTTCGTCCAGTAACTGGCAAGTAGAGTAATATCGAACCTATGATTGTAGTCGTTAAAAATAGTGTCAGATAAATCATAGTAACTTTGAATATAGTATTCATTTTTTTATCACCTGCATTATAAGATATAAAGATAATAGTCCTATTAATAAAAAATAGCAATAAATTTATAAAACAAAATGTTTTAGTACTCTGCATTATTAAGTATAAGGTTGGACCGTCTACACTTAATTGGACAACTTCTATGAAGAGAAATATTGTTAAAATTAAGAAGGTAGGGGGTCTTATTATGAGAAGAGAGTATACAGTTATGTATTCAAACAGCAATTTAACTCAACCAAAAACCGCCCGATCCTGTAGTTCACTACTACGAATCGGGCGATTATTTTTATACATAATTTAATTATTCCATTAAGTAACTGTCTTCGGCGCGTTTGATTGTTTTCTTTTTCCATGGGTCGAGTATTGGTTTAACGATAAATCCTATTGTGAATATGACGACGCCGAATAATACGAGACATATGAGATTGTATATGAGTATTTCTGGTACGACGCCTCCAACCGCTTCTCTTAAAGCATCTACGGCATAAGTGAACGGCAAATATGGATGTATGGCTTGGAAGAATTTTGGTGTGACTTGTATTGGGAACGTCCCACCTCCACCTGCTATTTGTAGTACCATAATGACTATTGCTAATGCTTTACCTACGTTACCGAATAGGGACACTAATGTATAGACGATACATATAAACACGATTGAAACGAGTACGGATAATAGTATAAATAATAATCTATTATCGATTGCTGCGCCTAAAATAAACATATCTCCTAGTGACACGATAATGGACTGTATGACACCTATAATAATGAATATAAAGCTCTTTCCAACGAATGTTTCTCTCAATGAATATTTCTGCTTAATTTCTGGATTTTTAATATCTGTTGTTAATAAGTTAGATAATAGTAAAGCACCTACCCAAATTGCTAAAGATGTATAGAATGGTGTACTTGCTGTTCCATAGTTTGGCACACTAAATAATGATTCTTCTTTTAATTCTATTGGGTGTGCGATAATATCAGCTTGTTTCTTTAAATCATTTTTCAATAATTTAATCAGCTCGTGAACTGTATCATCTTTATCTATTTCTCTAACTTTCTTCGCTGCTTTCTTAATATCTTCTTCAATACCTGGTAAATCATTTCGTGCAAATTCTGCTAAGTCATGAATTTCCTTTTGAGCTTCTGGTAAGTTGTCATCTATTAATTGAACAGCACGGTCATATTTATCAATCATTGTTGGTAAATCGTTATTTGAGAACTGTGCGAGCTTTTTAACTTCTGATTGAACATTTGGTAGTTCATTTTCAACGTAATAAGCACCTTTACCAACTTGCTCTTTAAATTTAGGGAAGTTTGTTTGAGCTACTTCATTAATGTTATTAAACTTTCTTTCAAGTTCAGGTAATTCATTGTTGATGCTGACTAATAAATCATGACCATTTTGTAAGGAACTTTTCCCAGTTTGAATCACATTATCAATCATGTTCATAGAACTTCTAATCTTCGAGATATCATCTATACCTTTAGTTAACGCTTGATCAATTTGATTAACGCCTTCCATTAAAGTCGTCTTAAAATCACTGCTTGTATATTTCAATAAATTGTCTAAAGATACGAGATTAGAATCAATTAATTTATCTAAGGCTAATACTTCTTCTTTGCCAGATTTACCATTATTTAAAGCATTAATCAGATTGCTTTGGCCATTTATAACACTTTGTAAATCTTTGTTAGCTGATTCAAATTGTGAAATAGCTGATGAAGTATCAATACCTTCAGATTTCTGAAGTTCATTTAAAATATCAATCATTGAATTATTAAAAGCGACACCTTGTTGTAATCGTGATTGATTGTTTTTCACAGTGTCTGCAAGTTGTTTACTGTCTTGGCTCATTAAGATACTTTGATTGATGGCTTGCATGCTTTCTAAATCTTTTTTGTTCATATTTGCTTGTTCGTTACTGTAGTCTGCGAGGGCTGTTAAAGATTCGCTCAGTGCAGATTTCATTTCATTTAATTCTTGATCAGTTAATACGTTTTTAGAAGCTTGGTTATTCTCTTCTTTATGAGTATCTTCTTCATCGTAAGCTTGTTGCGTTGTTACGATATCATTATCTTTCTCTTGATCTTCAGTTGATGCTTTTTCTTGTGTTTCTTCTTTAGAAGTGTCTGCTTGTTCTTTATCACTTTCTTGTTCTTCAGCATTTTGGTCAGTCTGATTGTCTGCTTTGTTTTCTTCTTCTGACGACTGTTGAGGTTCTTCTGTGCTTTGTTCAGGTTTTGCTTTGTTATCCTTAGTGTCTTTCTTTTCTTTATCTTGATCAGCTTTCAGTTTTTCGTTCGCTTTTTCAGTTTTTTCCTGAGCTTTTTTAGCATCTGCTTCATACTGATCTAATTTACGATTTAATTCAGGTAAGTATTGCTCTGCTTTATTGATAGCTGCTAATGCTTTTTCAGTTGCTTCAATACCTTGAGGCACGCCTTTATTGATTTTAGGAAATTGTTGTTGTACTTTATTCGCTTTTGCTAAAGCACTTTCGATTTCAGGCATTTTGGCATTAAGCTTCGTAATTAATTGAGCAGCTTGATTAATGTCACCCATTTTACTGTTTACTTCATTAATTTTTGTTACGCCTTCATTAATGTCGCCTTTGTAATTTCCTAGCGCTTCGAATTCATCTTTATACTTCGTAATGTCATCTTGATGTTCATCAATTTCAATGACTTTCTCTTTGAATTCTTCTATTTTAGGAAGATTATCTTCAGCAGTATATACAGCATTTTTAATTTTGCTTAAAGTAGGTAATTCATTTTCAAGATCTAAACCAACTTGATTCGCTTCTTTTAATAATGCTTGCGTTGCATTCTCGCCAAATTCTTTATTTAAAGAATCCACAATGGATGATGCACCAGCGTTTGTCATTTTAGGTGCAATCGCATTTAATTTCTCATTTACTTTGTAATCAATAACGGCTTTCTTTGGTTTCTTATGATAGATACTTGTGACTTCATCAGAAAAAGTCTTATGTAAATATATAGAGGCATAATAATCACCTTTTTCAACACCATCGTCAGCCTTCTTACGATTCACAAATTCCCATCCAAACTTATCGTTCTTCTTCAATTGTTCAACTAATTGGTCACCAACATTAATATCTTTACCTTCAACCTTAGCACCCTTATCCTCATTTACGACCGCAATTTTAATACCTTGCGTATTGTTGTAAGGATCCCACGTAGAACTTAAATTAAACCACGCATAGAATGAGGGCAAAATAGAAAGACCTAATAATAATATAATCACAAACGGCACACGTCTGATATTTTTAATATCTTCAATAAAAATTTCAAATGGTTTCTTCAAAATCATAACTCCTTATCCATTAGTACATGACATGTACTATAAATATCAATACCGCTATCATAACCCATGTTCAAAATCAATTCAATCCCATTTTGTTATATCAGTATATTTATAAAGGTTAATATATGACTAAAACAGCATGTTATATCTATATCAGTATATTAAAATAGAAAATATTTCTATTTTTGGAGATCAATAAAAAAGCCACTTTCAAAGACTACATGTGTAATGTTCGCTTTAAAAGTGGCTTTTGGCAATTGTTGGGTTATGATTATTTATTAGCAATTGAAGGATTTATTTAATAAAATATTTATTAAGTTCTTATTTTTAATAAACGCAAAGAGTTTAATATAACTAATATAGCAGCTCCTGTATCACTTAACACTGCTAACCATAGTGTTAGTAATCCTGGAAACACTAATATAAAAGCAATTAATTTTATAAGTATTGAGAAATATATATTTTGCTTAATGATATTTTTAGTTTTCTTACTTATAGAAATTGTACGTGTTAATTGATTGATATCATCTGACATAAGTACGACATCAGCTGTTTCCATTGCTGTATCTGAACCAATACCACCCATTGCAATGCCTACATCACTTTGTGCTAAAGCTGGTGCATCATTGATACCATCACCAATCATACCGACGCGATACCCTTTATTTTGTAAACCTTTAATAGCAGATAATTTATCTCCAGGCATTAATTCAGCGTACACTTCTTTAATATCTACAAGTTGTGCGATTTTATGAGCTGTTCCTTTGTTATCTCCTGTAAGCATTACAGTATTTTTAATATGTGTACCATTTATTTGTTGTAATGTTTTGTTGATATTTGAACGTAATGGATCTGCTACTGTTATTAAACCATGAATGATATCAGAAGACGCAACAATTATAACAGTATATCCTTCTTGCTCATATGTGTTTATTTCGTCTTTATAATTTTCAATTTGTTTGTTGATAGAAGTAATTAATTTTAAGTTTCCGGCATAAACGTCACTTTCATTTATTTTGCCTTTAATACCTTGGCCAACTATATTTTTAAAATTCGTTATATTAGATGCTTTAGCATTAAACTGAGTAGCATAATCTACGATTGCATTGCTGATAGGGTGGGTTGAGTATGATTCTAAACTTATCGCAATATTTAACAATGTTTCTTCGTCAGAATCGATGCTTTTAATTGTATCTACTTTTGGTCGACCTTCAGTCAAAGTACCTGTTTTATCAAAAGCTAAAGCAGATAAAGTACCTAAAGCTTCTAAATGATTACCACCCTTAATAAGCACGCCAATTTTTGCAGCACTTCCGATTGCGGTAACGATGGCTACAGGTGTTGAAATAACGAGTGCACAAGGACATGCAATAACAAGTAACTCTAGTCCTTTATAGAACCATTCACCCCATGTACCTAAAGAGAAGATAGGTGGTATGACCATGACTAATAATGCTAATACAAAGACGATAGGTGTGTAAATTTCAGAAAATCGATCAATAAAAGCTTGGGTTGGTGCTTTATTCTCTTGAGCTTCTTCAACCATATGAATAATTTTAGAAATAGTTGTGTCTTCTACTAATTTTGATACACGAATCTTTAACGTACCATTTTCATTGATTGACCCTGCATATACTTCATGATCAACCGTTTTATCGACAGGTATGGATTCACCAGTTATTGGAGCTTGATTCAAACTTGAGTAACCTTCAGTAATCGTTCCATCTAATGGCACACGTTCACCCGGTTTAACAAGCAATATTTCTCCTACACGAATATTTTTTAAGTCTTTTGAAATTAAACTATTTTCTGCAATTACAGTTGCTGTTGATGGCGTAATATTCATTAATGATTGTATAGAATGACGTGTCTTGTCTATTGAAATAGTTTGTAATAAAGTTCCAATCGTAAATAGCAAGACCACAATTGCACCTTCAAAAAATTCACCAATTAATATAGCGCCAATGACAGCTACAGACATTAACACATTCATATCTAAACTTTTCGATTTAATGGCATAATATGCACTTTTCAATGGTTTCACACCACTAACGATAATAGCTAATATATAAATTAGATTAGGAACCCAAATTGGCAGATTTGTTATCGTAAGAACGAGACCTAGACAGAGCAATATGGCTGATAAAATAGGCTTTTTAAATAAATGCCATTTGGTATCATTTTTGTTATCTGTTGAATTTAAAGTTGCCACATAACCAATTTTGGAAACTTCATTTTCAATGTTTTTTATTTGATTACCCTCAAAATCGACTTGCATTTTCCCTGTAGAGAAACTAACCTGTACATCATTCACGTATGATAAATTATTCAAATGATTTTCAATACTCTTAGCACAACTTCCACAATCCATGCCTTCTACTGAGAAAGTTGTATACTTTCGATTATGATTTACTTCTTCAATACCGTATCCTAATTTTTCAACTGTTTGAGTTAGTTGGCTGATGTCATTTGTATTTTTCAAATCAACTGATAGTTTCCCCGTAGAAAAACTAACTTTAGGGTTGACCACACTATCTAAATTATTTAAAGCTTTTTCAATTGTAACTGCACAAGAACTACAGTCCATTCCACTCACTTTAAAATTATAATTAGAAGCCGAGGTGGCAACTTCATCTTCTTCCTCAGTTATTTTATGATTTGTGATATTCGAATTGTTCTCAGTTGAATGACTAGAAACTTCATGAGTTGTACAACAACTATTATTTGATGGTGTTGCTTTAATTTCATTGCTACAGCAATTATTTTCTTGCGCTTTATTACTAGTACAACAAGTATGACTTGTTTCTTGATTACTACAACATTGCTTGCCCATATAAGTTACCTTCCTTCTTTAAATAGTATGATGTTGGCAACATGCTATATCTTCTTCAGTATCTTCTACTACAGAATCAATTAATTGAAGTAATGCTAAAATCTGATCGTTCTTAATTTGATAATAAACAAATTTACCCTCTTGTCTTGAAATAACCAAACCACACCCTTTAAGACATGCTAGATGTTGAGAAATACTAGATTGACTGATTTTTGATTTTTCAACAATTTCATTAACAGTCATTTCTTTTAATTTAAGCAACTCTAATATCGTTAATCTTGTTTTATTAGAAAGACCATGTATAAAATGTGCTTTTAATTCTATGTCGTTCATTTAAACCACCTCATATTACCTATATTTAATATGTTTTCATATTAGTATTTTCTAATATGAATGTCAATATATCACTTATATTTAAAAAAAGATATAAGTATGTAAGTGGTCGGAGGAAAGATGAATATGTTATTTTTTTAATTTGGTTTTATATGATGAAAAATAGAGGGGGGAGAAGAGGTTACTAAATTAACATGAATAAGCAATTATAAATTTTATAGAATAATAAAAGTAATAAAAATAATGGAAGAATAAATTGAAATTTTACCCATCCATTATTTTTTATAAACTGTACTATAATTTAACGAGAATTTTTGCTTGTGATTTATCGTTTACAAGTTGTTCAAAACCTGATTCTACAATATCATTTAACTCAATTTCATCAGTTATGACGTCTTTAACTTTTAAATTCCCTTCATTAATTAAGTCTATTGTTTGTTGAAATGTAGAAGGTGTATAAGCAATAGTCGATGTAAGTTTTACGCCAGTGTTTGTTAACTGCATTGGATTCCATTCAATTGAATGTCCAAATATAGAAACAATAACAACAGTGCCTCTTGGTTTAGTAACATCAATGGCAGATATAAATGTAGGTGCTACACCTGCTACCTCAAATGACACATTAACACCATTATCAGTATGTTTATTAATAACATCAACTGGGTTTGATTCACCAGAATTTATAGTATGAGTAGCACCTACTTCTTTCGCCTTTTTCAATCTTTCTTCAGATAAATCAAAAACAAATATTTTACTAGCACCTGCAGCTTTAGCAGCTATAGTTGTCAATAATCCGATTGGTCCAGCTCCAAAAATAGCAACAGTATCACCGAAAAGGACATTTCCTTCTTTAATTGCTTGAACTGCTACAGCTGTTGGTTCAACAAGGGCACCTTCTTTATCAGAAACATTATTTGGCAGTTTATACACATTCTCTTCTGGGACATTTGTAAATTCTGCAAATCCACCATCTGAACCTAGGCCTATAAATGAATAACCATCATAAAGGTCAATATTTTCTTCTTTTTCATGATTAGAAACTGTAGGATTAACAACAACTCGATCGCCTTTATTGAATTTAGTAACTTTTGAACCAATATCCTCTACTACACCTGCAAATTCATGACCTAATGTTACAGGCGCTTTTTGTCCAAGGAACGGGTCCGGTTTATCGGTTGAAATAAATATAGGACCTTCTAAGTATTCGTGTAAGTCTGTACCACATATACCAGCCCAAGAAACTTTAACTTTAACCTGATTACTTTGTAATTCTTTCGTAGTTCGTTCTTCAACACGTACATCCTTTTGACCATACCAAACTGCTGCTTTCATTTATAAAACCTCCTTATAGTATTTAATTTAATAATATGCCTTTTAAAAGTTAATTTCAAATAAATAACTTTTAAAAATAGAATATATATATATGTTTGAATATAAAGTTTATAATAATGATAACGTGTTAAAAGTTTGCAACGATAAATGGTGATAAGGGTTTCTAAAATTAGATTAGTAGGAGAAGTTAAAAAGATTAATAAAGTGACATTGGCATATTAATATATACCTAAATAAAAGTGGTTAGTAAAATAGGTGTGAGTGTAATATATAAGACATAACATAACATAATTGAATATATTAATTAAAAAATATAGGAGTGATTTTTATGTATCTTATAGATACTTTGATTTTTAATAGTAAATCTGAAAAAAAGAAATATCAAAGAATCTTCTCAAAAAAATTAAATGATATAAATATAGAAACATATACTTTTTATACATCTAATTTATTTTTTAATAGTAGAGGAGATAAATGGAATTTATTATGTGTAATTGATTTGTCTAAATATAATAGAGATATCATAAATACAATACCTTTAACAAAGAATGTAACTATACGTCGTGAATGCATGGAATTAACCCCTAATGCTCATGTGAAAAGCTTGAAGTCTTTAAAATGTAATTTAAATATTGTTGAACATGTGGATGTTGCAGATAAATATTTAGAAGAATTTCAAAGTATTATGATACAAAATAATATACCAGCCATGACAGAAATCATTCATAAGAGAAGCTGGTGTAATGAATTTATAGCACTTGAGACAAGAAATATCATATATCATAAATCAAAATTTCCGAAATGGAATCAAATACATTTAATATCATTAAATCTTAAAGGGTGTTATTATTCAAGAAAGATTTCTCCACTGTGCTTAAAACTCATAGTAATATATCGTTTGAGCAAAATTTTAGTAGATTAAAAAAAATACGTGTTTTTACATATAAAGCTAATGCTTCGAAAACAAAAAATATTTTAAGTAATACTCACAGTATGGATGGAAATAGTCAATAGTATCAATCAAAAGAAAGGCATATTATAAAGATATTAATAGTAGAACTACTTATAAAGTAGTTATCAGTTAAATAATTAGTCATTAAATCTGGGATATAATATTATTCCCAGATTTCTTTTGTATAATGCATTGGATAGCTAAACCCAAAATACACTTGCATCAGAGCTTTTCAACTATCTATTTATTATTTCTTTTAAACGCTTCATAATGATTAATGATATCATTTGCCGACATATTTTCTAGTTCATATTTAATATTATGATTCATAGTATCAACTTTTTCGTTTTCAGAACTGTCACTAGATACGACAGAATAAATAAATGATATATGTTCATCATTTAAGTCTTTTAAGAACTGTGGTCTTAAATTCTTGTTAAAACCTAATAAACTTTTTAATTGTTTTTCTGAAGAGTAGAAATTCTTAAAGTCTACACCACTTTCTTTTTTGACGACTTCAACAAATTCTTCTAATTTTTCTACTTTACCCATCATATCACTCCTATTTATATTAACTGTATGAAGTATATATACCTTTTTTTAGAAAAATATAAACTTATAAAAATAAATAGAATATCCAAGTATGTCTAGATATCGATACATAGAGTGATCTTATTCATAAAAATATACGTATATATATAAAAGGATGTGATGGCTATGCGTAAAATGATAACGGTATTAATGACAGTTTTAATACTCAGTGGATGTCATAATCAAATGAATCATGTAGATAAAAAAACAAGCGAAGAGAAAAATGTTCAAACTGTAGAATCAAAGGCATTCGAAACATATCAAAAAGGTATCGTACCTTTGAAAATAAATATTAAAAGAATAAATGTAAATCACGAATTAGATCACACTGGAACTAATCAAAAGAATGAAATGGCAGTACCAAAAGATATTGATACGCCTAGTTGGTTTAAAGATGGTTTTAAAGTTGGTGAACTTGGTAATGCTGTGATTGCGGGACATGTTGATGATGGTGTGAATCCAGGTGTATTTACAAATCTTCATAAACTTCAAAAAGGTGATAAAGTTGAGGTTAGTGATAGAAATAATAAGAAATTAGTATTTAAAGTATATGATAAAAAATTATATAAATTAAGAGAAGCGCCAGTAGATAAAATATTTGGATATTCTAGTAATAGACATTTAAATTTGATTACTTGTGAAGGAGAATATAATACTTCACTAGGAAGTACACCAAATAGATTAGTAGTTTATACAAAATTAATAAATGGTTGAAAGTATGCATATGACATTTACTAACATATAATAGTAAATGTCGGGGGGTAAAACAATGCGAGAGTCGGATATAGAATTATACGATAAAATAGTATCTAAAGATACAGATAGCTTAGAAACATTATATGACCGTTACGAATCGCTGCTATACAGTTTTATTTATAAAATCACTCAAGATAAGCAATCGAGTGAAGAAGTACTTCAAGATGTATTTATGAAAATTTGGAATCAAAAAGCTAAATTTGATAGTAGTAAAGGTAAGATGTCGACATGGCTTATTACGATTTCACGAAACTTAGCAATTGATTATATACGTAAGAGGAAAACAACGTCTTATGAATATGATGAAGAAAGGGATAATATAAAGACGGATAATGTACCTGAATCAGAACTCATAACTAAAGAAGAAGCTGAACAGATTAAAGGATGTATAGATGAGTTAGACGCAAAGCAACAAGCTATTGTGTATTTATTTTATTTTAAAGGTTTCAATCATAAAGAAATATCGAAAACGCTTGAAATACCTTTAGGAACTGTAAAGAGTAGGCTAAGATTATCTATTCAACATTTAAAGCACAAATTAAAAATAAACAAGAAGGGAGAGAGGAAATAATATGGAATGTGAAAAATTATATGATTATTTCAATGATCAATTAAGTAAAGATGAAAAACAAAAATTTGAAGAACATTTAAAAACTTGTAAAAATTGTCAAGAAGAACTAGATGAACTGAATATATTAAATGAATCTCTTCCTTACCATGTTGAAAATATTGTTCCTCCTAAAGATATGAAAAGTAGAATAATGAATAATATTCTAAATGATGAAAATAATGAAGATACTTCAGCTCAAGAATATAATGATAACAGTCAGCATAGACCTTTAAATACAAAGCGAAATATCATTAAAAACGTATCTCTCATTAGTATGGCCGCATTATTATTAATATCTATAGTAGGCAATTTATATCAGTTTAATACAAAAGATCATGGAAGTAAGAATAAAGACCATCATTTAATAAATAAAAGCAGTGCACAAATAATAAAATTAAAATCTACTGAAAAAGATCAAGTTCAAGGCGAAGCGTTTATAGCTAAAAATAAAAAAGAAAGACAATTAGTAGTACAAGCACAAAATTTACAAGAAACGAAAGGCAATGAAGCATATCAAGTTTGGATTCTTAAAGGAGAAAAGCCATATCGAGCAGGTACTTTTGTTTCCAGTAAAAATTCTGGAATAGTTATCTTTGATTTAAGTGATATCGAATTAGATAAGCAAGATAAAATAGCAATTACTTTAGAACCATCACCAAATAATCAGGCTCCTGAAGGTGATATTATTATGGCTGGTGAAAAAGGTTAGATATTTTTAGAGATTACATTAATTAATGTGATCTCTTTTTTTATTTATTGCGTATACCATATGAACAAAAAAACAAAGGAGTGATTGGATGAATATTTCACAGAAAGTATTAGCCATGTCATTATCGGTTTCATTGTTAGGAGCTGGAACAAGTGTATCGCAAATTGCACAAGCACATGATGCGTCACATGAATCTGTTACAAAAACAGATAGTAAAGCAGTTGAATTAAGAAGTAATTTAGATATGTTGCTAAGTGAACATGCGTATTTAGCTACTGATACAATGAGAAAAGGTGCAGAAGGGTCTAAAGATTTTGATGCATCAGTAAAATCACTAAATATGAATACTAAAGATTTATCTAAAGCTATCGGTGATGTATATGGCCAAGAAGCAGGTAACGAGTTTGAGAAAATGTGGGCAGAACATATTGGGTACTTTGTAGATTATGTGAATGCTACAAATGATAATGATGAAAATGCACGACAAGAAGCATTAAAGAACTTAGATAATTATAGAGAGCACTTCTCTCAATTTTTAGCATCAGCAACAGATGAAAAATTAGAAGCGAAAGGTTTATCAGAAGGTTTACAAATGCACGTGAATCAATTAGTAAGCGCATTTGATGCCTCAGTAAATGGGGACTATGACAAAGCTTACAAATACGAAAGAGAATCCATTCATCACATGTATATGGTTAGTAAAGGATTATCAAATGCTATAACACAACAATTTCCTGAAGATTATCATCATACAAGTGCAACAACAAAAGCAGCCGACTTAAGATCAGATTTAAATTATTTAATGAGTGAACATGCCATCTTAGCAGCCGATGCGATGCAAAATGGGTATGATGGATCTAAAAATTACAAAGCCTCAGTAAAAGCGTTAGAAATGAATACAAAAGATTTATCAAAAGCAATAGAAGGTGCGTATGGTAAAGAAGCGGGTATGGAATTCGATAAAATGTGGACAGAGCATATTGGGTATTTCGTTGATTACGTAGAAGCTTCAAAAAATAAAGACGAAGACGCTAAAAAAGAAGCAAAAAGCAACTTAGATAATTATAGTAAAGAGTTTGGCGCATTTCTATCTAAAGCTACAGATAATCAATTAAAGAGTGATGAGTTAGCTGAAGGATTAGGTATGCATGTGAATCAGTTGTTAGCTTCATTTGATGCTTACACTAAAGGAGATTATAAAACATCAACAATGAAAGTAAGAGAAGCATATGCGCATATGTTTATGCCAGCTAAAGGTTTAAGTCAAGCAATCGTAATGCAAAATAAATCAAAATTTGAAATGAATATGCCAAAAGAAATGCCAGACACAGGTGCACAAAAATAGGCTCTTTATATAGAATAAAGAAAACTAAATTCAAATTTGAATTTAGTTTTCTTTTAAATTTTTAAGGGTATTATATTTATTAAAAGGGAGAAAATATGAAAATACTCGATGTAATATCACAAATTGAACAAGAAATATTAGTTAGTAATAATAATTATAAAATCAATATAGATAAAGAGTGTACTGATATTACAACCATGTACCAAAATATTAAAACTTCTTCTGTTTTTATATTAAAGGCGTCTAATCGCTCTAAAATTTATGCAGAAAAAGCTATAAGTAAAAATCCAATATTAATATTGACGAATATGGAAGCAAATAGTTTGGATGATATGAAGTGTGATATTCCAGTTATATATTTATCTAACTATGCATCAGCGATAAATAAATTAGTACATTTATTTTATGATAAATATATCGAAAGCTTAAAATTTATTGCAGTAACGGGTACTAATGGTAAAACAACTACAAGTCATATGGTAGGAAAAATATTATCAAAACTAGATAAACGAGTAGCTGTTGTTGGTACATTAGGCGTTTATGATTCTAAATTTAACAAAATGAATTTTAACCATTCTACACCAACTACACCAATGCATATTGAATTTGCTGAAATTATAAAGTACTTTGCAGAAAAAAATTATGACTACATTGTATATGAAGCTACATCTATTGCGTTAGACCAAAAAAGGGTTAATTTTATATATAACGAACTAGCAATATTTACTAATTTTAGCTCTGAACATCTTGAGTATCATCATACACTTGAAAATTATTTAGAAGCTAAATTAAAACTGAATGCGCTAAGTAAAAAAAGTATTGTCAATTATGATAGTGAAGAATACAGAAAAATAGGTTATGATAGGTATCATTTTTCTAATAACCAAAAAAATGATATGTATTATAAATATTCTATAGAGGAGAATAAGTTATCTATTTGGATAGATGAAAATGTTTATCAAATCAATATAGCATTGAATGGAATTCATAATTATATAAATCTTGCTATTAGTATATTTGCAATACATAAATTGAATTTTGATATAAAAAATATTTTAGAGGTTGTTAAGTATATCAAACCACCTGATAATAGATTTGAAATATTTAAAATAAGAGAATTTGAATTTATATTAGATTTTGCACATACACCATTAGCAATTAATGAATCAATTAGCGAAGCTATAAAATATTCTTCAAAAAAGAGAAAAAAGCTTACAGTAATGATTACAGGTATAGGCTTACGCGGTTTAGATAAAATAAGAGATACAATGAATTTAATTCCTAATAATATTGATCAAATTATTTTAGCTTCTGAGCAAGTAGGTTTTGAAAATGAAAACCATATTATTGCAACGATGATTAAATATTTACCGGAATATTATGATTTAAATAATATTATAATTGCGAGTTCGAGAAAAGAAGCAATCAAAAAAATTGTTGAGAAAACTAAAAGTGATGAAAGTATTATTTTATTAACCGGTATCAATGAACCGCAGCATTATAGAGGGGATTTAATCAATCACGACGATAAATCATATATTAAGATGTGTATAAATAATAAATTGGTGTAAATAGTATTTTTTAATTTAAAGATTCTTGTTGGTATGAGTTGTTTAAATATAACTAATATAAAAAGATAGTGAAATGGATTTTACTCGCTTTTATATAGAGTTAGCTGTTAGATATATTGATTTTAAATTTATGGTTTGGTACTATATAATTCTAAATAGTAAATATTTCATTTGTTTTTAAAGGTAATAAATCGAATGAAATATTTGTGCGGGTGTAGTTAAATGGTATAACCTCAGCCTTCCAAGCTGATGTTGCCAGTTCGATTCTGGTCACCCGCTTTGAATTTATAAAAACTATGAAATGTGACTCATATTTAATAATTAATTTCATAGCGATACAATTTTTCGAGAGTCTGGGACATAATATGATTTCCCAGACTCATTTTTTATATTGTTAGTAGATAACTGAACCCAAAATACTTGTATCAAGCTTTTTAAAATCTGGTAAAAAGATTATATACAGGTATTTAAATATTTTTAACAGGTTATCTTTTAGGAGGCAGGCGATAAGGATCAATCTGATAAAGTTATTAGTCACACAAATGAAAAATATTAATAAACGGATATAAACCGCGCTTAAAACTGCTCATAAGAAAGTGATTTTAGCGCTCTTTTTAGCGAAATTATAAAGTGACTATGTAAAAATAATCCAGGAGGCGTTCAAATGCATTTAGGAGTCATACTCAACAGAGTTTTTAGAACACAAGATAATCCACTTTTTCATTATATAGAGAAGCATCAAAACGAGCTAAATAAATTATATTTTATCTTACCATTAGAAGATTTAAATGATGCATCAGCAGTAAAGCGTGAGTATTATTATAAAGTAGTAAAAGGGTTTCTAAATGCTTTAGAAAAGTATGATATACATCCCCATATTGTTACGTATGACAAGCTAGGTGACTTAGCTGATACATTGGGGTTATCTCACGTATTAGTAGCAAAAGATATTATGAGTTATCACAAAGACATATACGATTATCCTCATGTTAAACAAGCTTTTGAAAATCATCAAATTACAGTAATTGGGCAGCGCGTGAATCATTATTTTGAGCCAACAAAGACATTTAATAAACAAAATCAGCCTTATAAAATATTTACGAGTTTCTATAAAGCAAATCGTCAAGATTTAGTACATACACCTAAAAAAAATTATCAATTTAAGCATTTGGCCCAAATTGCTGAAAAGGGTTCAAATCAAAGTGACTTAAATTTTAAAAATAATAAAGATATAGAACAGTTAGCGCGCAAAGCATGGGGTGAATTTTTAAATGGTGATATAGCTCATTATGATAAATTGACTGATGATGTATCACTGGATTTTGTAAGTGGTTTAGGTAAATATTTAGCATATGGGTTGCTTGATATTAATGAAATTATAAATGACTTAATTGAAGGATACGACAGCAATGAAATTAGTTATGAATCTTTTATTAGAGAGGTTATATTCCGGGAATTTTATTATGTATTAATGACACAATATCCAGAAGCTTCCACTAAATCTTTTTCTGAGAAATATCGCAACATGAAATGGTCTTATAATAAAGCACATTTTGAAGCATGGAAAAAAGGACAAACTGGCTATCCAATTGTTGATGCTGCAATGATAAAATTAAATCGTACAGGATATATGCACAATCGTTTAAGAATGGTCGTATCACAATTTTTGACTAAAAATTTATTTATCGATTGGACTTGGGGGGAGGACTATTTTAGACAGTATTTGATAGATTATGATAATGCATCTAATGTACATGGTTGGCAATGGTCGGCATCAACTGGGACAGATGCAGTGCCTTATTTTAGAATGTTTAATCCTATACGTCAAAGTGAGCGCTTCGATGCCCAAGGGTATTTTATTAAAACAGAGCTAGAAATATTTAATGATGTGGCAAGTAAATATATTCATGATCCAACTAAATATAAAGACAATTTGCAAGAAATTTATCATATCGAAATTGGAAAAGAATATCCAGAGGCTATCGTGAATCATAAAAAAAGCAGAGATTATGTGATGGATAAGTTCAAACAATTTTGATATGTTATTCATTAAAAAGGAGTGATTTATTTGTTGAAAAATGAAATGCATGGTATTTATCTAACTCAAAATAACAATGAGGTTACAATCAATAAATTTAATGCAAGTTATCAGTATGTTATTTTAGAACAGATTAATAATTTACCTCAAAATGGATATGTCGTGTTTAACCATTTATATGCAAATCCTGGTTTTGAAGAAGATTTTGAGCGTGTTTTTCTAAATCGAGATATAAACCTAACAAATACTCAAGGATTTGAAAGTTTATTGTTTTTAAAACCATGCAGTACGAATGAACATTATGTAATCATAACTATTTGGAAAAACGAAGAATCATATAAACAATGGCAAGATTCTCAAGAATATAAAAACACACATCAAAAAAGAGGTACTAAAAAAGGAGCCGATCAAGCTATCGTAAACAGAAAGCTATCCTTTAATATTAGCTTAGAATTAAAAGAGTAACGATTATAAAGATGGTCACTAATTCGGAAAATAGAGTATAAATATTATAAAGTAGCCTTCAAGACTTTTGAATTGACCTTGCATACACACGGGTCTAATATTAGCAAAGAAGAATACGTATTACTGTATTCTATTAAGTAAGTAACGGAGGAATTTATGATGCTAAATGCTAAAGCGAGAGCTGTAAGTAGTCCGGATTCTAATTTTTTTGCAACAGAAATTACAAGAAGAGATCTTGATAAACATGATATTTTGATAGAAATTAAATATGCAGGAATATGCCATTCGGATATTCACACTGCACATGGAGAATGGGGACCAGTGAACTATCCTTTAGTACCGGGTCATGAGATTGCGGGTATTGTTAAAGAAGTTGGTTCTGATGTGAGTAAATATCAAGTAGATGACCGTGTTGGTGTTGGTTGTATGGTTGACTCATGCGGTGAATGTGAACATTGTCAAAATGGCGAAGAACAATATTGCTTAAAAGGAATGGTTGGTACATATGCAGGTACTGACAGATATGGTGAACCTACTCAAGGTGGTTATTCAACACATATCGTCGTACATGAAGATTTCGTACTACGTATTCCGGATAATATTCCTTTAGATGAAGCGGCACCTTTACTTTGTGCAGGTATTACAACGTATTCACCTTTAAATCACTGGAAAGCATACGAAGGTAAAAATGTAGCTGTTATCGGTATGGGTGGACTTGGTCATATGGCCGTTCAAATTGCACATGCAATGGGCGCTGACGTAACAGTATTATCACGTACATTAAATAAAAAAGAAGATGGCTTAAAATTAGGTGCTTCTCATTATTATGCAACAGCTGATGAGTCAACATTTGAAGAACTTGCTAACTCATTTGATTTAATTATTAATACCGTAAGTGCTAATATACCAATAGATGATTATCTTAAACTATTAAGATTAGACGGTACGATTGTTAACGTAGGTGCACCAGCAGAACCCGTATCATTACGTGTAGCAAACTTAATAGGTCACCGTAGATCATTTGCAGGTTCAGCAATTGGTGGTATAAGAGAAACACAAGAAATGTTAGACTTCTGTTCAGAACATAACATTAGACCACAAATCGAACTGATTTCAGCAGATCAAATAGACGAAGCATATGAAAGAGTCTTATCATCAGACGTTAAATATCGTTTCGTAATAGATACAAGCACAATGTAATAACGAAAAAAGTGTCCATATGATGGGCACTTTTTTTGATTTAAGAGAGTTGTTAGTAACACTTGTGCCGAGTTTTGTAATTAAGGCGCCCGTTAATTACAGATTCCCTAACTTTTGTAATTAACTCTCCCAACAATCCCATAATACCCAACAAAAAATCCCCTGCTAACTCCAACGTTAACAGGGGATGATTTATTTATTAACTTTAAGATTCAACGACGTCTTCCATTTGGGCTTCGAATTCATCTAGTAATGCGCGTACTTCATCTGTTGTTTCTGTACTCATTAATTGATGCCTTAATTCGCTAGCGCCTCTCATGCTACGTACGTATATTTTGAAGAATCTACGTAAGCTTTTGAATTGTCTTGTTTCACTTGTTGCGTATTTATCGAATAATGTGAGATGTAATCTAAGTAGGTCTAGTAGTTCTTTACTTGTATGCTCACGAGGCTCTTTCTCAAATGCAAATGGATTATTGAAGATACCTCTACCGATCATAACACCATCGATGCCGTATTTTTCAGCAAGTTCAAGACCTGTCTTTCTATCAGGTATATCACCGTTAATTGTTAACAATGTATTTGGTGCGATTTCGTCACGCAAATTCTTGATCGCTTCGATTAATTCCCAATGTGCATCTACTTTACTCATTTCTTTACGCGTACGAAGGTGAATAGATAAGTTTGCGATGTCTTGTTCGAAGACGTGCTTTAACCAATCCCTCCATTCTTCTATATCATAATAACCGAGTCGTGTCTTAACACTTACCGGTAGACCACCAGCTTTAGCTGCTTGAATAATTTCAGCGGCACGTTCAGGTCTTAGAATTAAGCCAGAACCTTTACCTTTGCCTGCAACATTTGCCACAGGACAGCCCATATTCAAATCAATACCTTTAAAGCCCATTTCTGCCATTCCGATACTCATTTCTCGGAAATGATCTGGCTTGTCGCCCCATATATGTGCGACGATAGGTTGTTCATCTTCACTGAACGTTAAGCGTCCGCGAACACTGTGTATACCTTCAGGGTGACAAAAACTTTCCGTATTTGTAAACTCAGTGAAAAAGACATCCGGTCTCGCTGCTTCACTGACTACGTGACGAAAGACGATATCCGTAACATCTTCCATAGGTGCCAAAATAAAAAATGGACGTGGCAATTCACTCCAAAAATTTTCTTTCATAATATATTTTAACCTTCTTATTTATTAATTTATTAAATATTTATCCATGATGATATTACCATAAAAGTGCAACTTATACAAAAGGATATTTACTCATTTTAATGCAAATTATCTATCGTAACATCTAAACGTTTTGATACGTAAAGCATGCATTTTGACTTTATCATGTGCCTTTGTATAACATGATGATATTAGAGAAAGATTTCGAGGAGATGTCGTCGTGGAAGAGTTGAAACACCGGGATAAGACTTTGCTTATTACGATTTTGATGGTAGGGTCATTTGTGGCCATTTTGAACCAGACACTCATGACTACAGCCTTACCAAGTATTATGAAAGAAATGCATTTAACGAGCAGTACAGTACAATGGCTGACGTCTATATTTATGTTAGTGAATGGAATCATGATTCCCATTACCGCCTATTTAACACAGCGATTTACGACAAGAACGTTATACTTTGCAGCTTTAACATTCTTTATAGTAGGTTCTATTATTTGTGTTATAACGGATCAATTCAGTGTCATACTCGTAGGACGTGCAGTTCAAGCAATGGGTGCTGGGATTATGATGCCTTTAATGCAGACAGTCCTATTTCTTGTTTATCCAGCTGATAAAAGAGGGCAAGCTATGGGGATGTTTGGATTAGTTGTCAGCTTCGCACCAGCAATTGGTCCAACATTGTCAGGTTGGGTTGTTTCTCACTACAGTTGGAAAGTGATATTTTATATTTTATTAATCGTAGTCATTATAGACTTATTATTTGCGTTGAAATTCGTGAAGAATGTAACAGATGTTACGAAACCGAAGCTTAATAAACTATCTGTCACACTGTCTACATTAGGCTTTGCGGCATTGTTATTTGGCTTTAGCGAAGCGGGTAATTTAGGTTGGCATCATCCTTTAGTGTATTCAATGATTATTACAGGTATTGTCATCTTAACAATGTTTATCGTGAAACAATTAAGTATGACTGAGCCGTTTCTTAACGTACGTGTCTTCACCTATAAATCCTTTACGATCAATATGATTATTGTCTGTATCGTCTTTGTTTCATTTATAGGTAGTCAAACAGTACTGTCATTCTACTTACAAAATCTACACGGATATTCACCATTGATGTCAGGGTTAGCACTCATGCCAGGTGGAATTATAACAGGTTTACTTTCACCATTCACAGGTAAAATATTCGATAAATACGGCGGTAAGTTATTATCCATCATAGGCGTTTCAATCGTTGTAATTACATCATTTGCTTTCACACAACTTGATACACACACATCATTCGCTTATGTCACAATATTCTTTGCCATTTCACTCGCAGCAAATGCGATGGTCTTCAATCCATTAACAACAGCAGCATTAAATAATTTATCACGTGAATTAGTACCACATGGAACATCGATGAATAATACAATGAGACAAGTCGGCGCAGCAATGGGTTCAGCAATATTAGTAACAGTTATGAACACAGCAATTTTAAATCCACATGAATATGGAATAGAAGGATTAGTGCACGGCGTACGCGTCGCATACGTTGTTATATGTATCGTAGCAATACTCGGATTAATATTAGCAATTATCAATCCAACATCTAAAAAAGGCTATAAAGAAGCGTAGCGAAATGAAGCATATCAATAAACTGACAACCTCAGTTTGAAAGTGATATGCTTGTTTTTATAGGGCGAGCAGTATGACATCAGACAACCCTCAGACTGACTCTTGTGGGGTTTTAAGCTAATATTATAAAATGTAATTTGTAATATGCTATATAATCAATCTTATGAAATTAAAGGAAGTAATAAGTTATGAAGAATATAAATTTGAAAGACTTACAGTATGAAAATAGAAAAAATAAAAATAGGAATATTGACTTTATTAGGAAATATTATGATCCAGATTTCTATTTAGGGAAAAGAGATTTTGATAAACCTCGTAAAAACCCCGAAAAACTAAAAGCAGTATTGAAATATGGAAGAAAGTAATTATTACTTTATACTTAAATCAAAATAACAGAATTGAGGTTATCGTAGTGAAGAAGTTATGGATTTTGGGGATGGGTATCATTATTGTGATGATCGTTGGAATCATGATTATGACGAAACCATCTAACGAACATCATTCAACAACAGTTAAATCAACAGATTCAACTTATATAAACAGCCAAATACCGACATTATTTCTACATGGTTATGCAGGAAGTGCGAACTCTGAGAAATATATGGTTCAACAAGCGAAGAAAAAAGGTGTCACAAAAGAAGTCATCACAGCATATGTATCTGAAGATGGAAAAGTTGAATTAAAAGGCAAACTTAAAAAAGATGCGACGAATCCTATTGTACAAATAGAACTTGAAAATAATAAACAAGGTGATTTGGATCTTAATGCAGAGTGGTTTAAAAACGTATTAACGAAATTACAAACTGAATACGGCATTAAGAAATTTAACTTTGTCGGACATTCAATGGGGAATTTATCATTTGCTAAATATATGTTGAAATACGGGGATGATGAAACATTACCTCAGTTGAATAAAGAAGTGAACATTGCCGGTACGTTTAACGGTGTATTAAATATGAATGAACAAATAAATGAAATTAGTGTGGATAGAAGCGGTAAACCAAGTCGCATGAATCCACCATATCCAGACCTGCAACAATTGAAAGACATCTATAAAGGACAAGAAATAGAAGTATTAAACATATATGGTGACTTACAAGACGGCACCAACTCAGACGGCCGCGTATCCAACAGCTCATCAAAGTCTTTGAAATATTTACTAGGAAATAGCCCGAAAAGCTATAAAGAATCCAAATACGAAGGCAAAACAGCCCAACATAGCGAACTACACGAAAACACACAAGTAGCGAATGAGATTGTAGCGTTTCTGTGGGGGAGGTAGGGTTCAGTAAGCATATCATCTAACTAATGGTGATATGTTTATTTTTATGAAATTTTATTTTGTGCTATATAATATATATAAAGTGTATCGATTGAGTCTTGGAAAGAAATTTAATCGAATCCATGACAAGTAAAGAAATATTGAATGTATTGTTTTTATAAAAATAATAGGAGCTGGTGAAATAATGAAATACTATGGAATCAATGATCTCACTACACCACAGTATTATTCTTATGTAGTTAATTATATTGATAATTTTGCTAATGAGGAGTTAATAGATGTTAATGATTATCTAAAGTTATGTAATGTAATAAAATATGCCTTGGAAGTAAATTTGAATATTCAAAAGATGGATCTCGATAATTTTATTAGAAGTGGCAAAAAGAAATTAGGAGAATATTTCGGTAAATTAAATATAATTAATTTAGAGTTTCAGTATAATAATATAGATTACCAATATAGAGAAGATTTTTGGCAATGTTGTGTTACCTATAATACCTTAAAAAAAGTTACTGCAGAAGAATTTAAAGGTTTTATTACTGATAATGATATTTCAATGTTTTTAATTTTAAAGAACAATAAAATAGTTGGCCAATACAAAAATGTAATCAAAAAGTTACTTTTAGAAAAGTCGGCATACTTTGAATTTTTTATACGATTTTATAATGAAAAAGAAAAAACCATTTATCTGCCAAATAATTTCACTGAAGAGGAAATAAATAAATGGGGACATAGATATTGTGACTCAGAAAATAGTAATATCAATTTTATTGAAATTATAAGTAAATGGGGGAATCATCATTTATTTGAATTAAATGATCACTTAAAATTAAAAGCAAAAAAAATTTACAATAAAAAAACTGCCTCTATCATAGAAAATGGAAATGTAAGTCAGCTTACCATAAAGTTAAAGCTAATTGAACAAATGGATGAAATATATAAAATAAAACAAGACGAGACAAGTACTAATGTTTTATTGAATAAAAGGTTTTTAATAGATAACTCAAAGGATATTGAAATATTGAGTATAGTTTTTAATGCTTTTAATATGTTTAGCAATTCAGGACATTATTTATTATTGCCATCTAAACTTGAAAATACTTTGTTAGATTTAATACAAGATAGAGGTAAGTATGACTATAAGTTTAATATTGTAGACGAATATAAAAAGAATGTATTTAAATCCATTTTAGTAGTGTATTATCAGTTATTAAAATCTCAAAATATAGACTTAGAAGGATCATTATTTTCATACTTTAAAGAATACCTTAATGAAAAATATAATGGATTAATATTCAGAGCAACTACTTCAGAGATAGAGAATAGTTATTATACAAAATGTAAAAGTATCTTTCCGGAAATAGATAGTATATTGCAGCAATACATATTACTAAAAGAAAATGGTCAAATAGATTTTGAACTTTTAGAAATGAAAACAGGAACGGTAGATTATTCTAAATTAAAATCTTTTAGAGAAAGGAAATTTGCATATATTAAATCTAGTGAGATGAAAACAGTATTAGAAACTCTTTTTTCCAAAAATAGTTATCTTGCATATACAAATGAAAATAAAGTTAATCCGTTTTATTTGAGAATATTAGAAGGAGTAAATATTGAGAATTTAAATGAAGTACAACGAAAAATTTTTGATGTAACTTGCAATTATAATCTTACTTCAGTTAATCATGCTGGTGATATAGAATTTGTAGATGAAAATATTTCGTTGTTTTTATTTGATCTATATCAATATGAATACGTAGAATTATCTAATTATGAAAAAGGTATATGTGAGAAAGTTGAAAATCGTTTTGGTCAAGAGTCACTTGAATTTGATGGTAATTTATTTTCAAGACAAGAGAGTGACTATATTTCTTATTTGTTAGATAATAAGAAATTTACAAATGGGTTATCAATTAGGAATAAATATCTCCATGGTAATAATACAGCTTTGGATGAAGATTTCCATTTTTCAAATTACATTGAAGCTTTGTTGTTGCTTATTTTATATATAAAAAGGATAGATGAAGAAATTTCATATGCGTATGATAATAATTTATTAAATTCTTGAACTATTTTTAAAAATTATTCGGAGGAATGACTATGAATTTAGGATTAAAGAATGATGAAATTAGGTTAGAAAAATATACAGATAAATGGCATGATGAATTTATTAAAATCAAAAATGAATTATTAAAACACACTCAGCTTGAAGAATATCGAATTGAACATATCGGAAGTACATCAATACAGGGGATGTTAGCTAAACCGATAATAGATATTGTCGTAGGAGTTGATAATCTTAAGACAGTAGACGAAGAACTATTTAATAGCTTTAGAAAGGCTGGATTTTTAAGATTAAGAGTCGAAAAGCCAAATGAGATCGTACTTGCGAAGTTTACAGATGAAACATACCAGGTAAAGACACACTTCATTCATTTAGTTGAGTATCAACAAGAGATATGGAATAATCTTATCTTTTTTAGAGATTACTTGAATTCGAATAAAGAAGCGAGAAAAGAATACTTGGATATAAAAATGTCTTACTTAAAAAATACTTCATCAGGGATTAAAGAATATACTGATTTCAAAGAGGATTTTGTTAAGAATATTTATAATAAAAGGACTAATTAACTATAATTTAAAGTATCTATACCAAATAAATAATTGATAAAAGTATAATCAAAATTACATTTTTATAAGCATAAATTATAAAAATCCGCTCTTTCTTATGAAATTTTTAAAAAAGTGGATAAAATTATCACAAAATTGATAAAATAGAAGCTAATAGATGATACTTCAACAGGTGATAATTATGCGAAACTCGTTAAAGATAGAAAATATACAATATTCATTAGAAAATCTTAATAATTCAGTTCAAAAATGGCAAACTTCAATAGATGGAAAATATTTATTACGCTATCCAACTGTATACATAATAAATGATAAGAAACATGAAAATAACTTTGAAGTTTATGTTGGAGAAACAGCTGATATTAGAAATAGAACTCGTCAACATCTTAATGTAGATACAAAGTTAAAACCATTTTGGGAAGATTTCTCTACTTCTAGTAATTCTTCTATGTATGTTATTGGTCATGAAATGTTTAATAAATCATTAACACTCGACATTGAAAATAGACTGATGCAGTATTTATTAAGTGTGGATAATATTAGTAGGGTTCATAATAGTAGAACGAATCAACAGAATGAATATTATACATCAGAAAAACTTGATGAGATTTTTTCTGATATATGGGGAACATTAAATAAGAAAAATAAAGTCCTGTTTCCAATTGAAAGTATTATTAAAGATTCGGCAATATTTAAAGCGTCGCCTTTTCATAAATTAACACAAGAACAAATTAATGCTAAAGAAGAAATTCTAAATAAAATTAAAGAATCGATCATTTTAGATGAAGAAGGACAATTGCTAATCGTTGAGGGTGAAGCTGGATCTGGAAAAACAGTTCTAATGAGTACATTACTTTATGAGTTAAAGAAATATAATTTAAATTTAGACAAAGATTTAGATATTCATTTATTAGTAAATCATAATGAACATGTAACAATTTATAATCAAATTGCGACTAAATTAGGTATAACAAATAAAAAGAAAAATATTATTAATAAACCTACTAGTTTCATCAATAGTCATTCACCAGATGAAAAAGTAGATGTAGTTATTGTAGACGAAGCACACCTTCTGTTAACACAAGGTAAACAAAGTTACCGAGGAAAAAATCATCTACAAGATTTGCTAGAAAGAGCTAAAGTCGTTGTTATAGTTTTTGATATTAAGCAAATACTTACAACTGAACAAATATGGGATGTTGAAAAATTAAATGATTACTTTGAATGTGCAAAGAATAAAAATAATCATGTTACATTGAAAAATCAAATGCGCATTAATAGTGATGAAAAGACAGTGAAATGGATTAGAAATTTAATTGATAATAAAAAAATTAATGACATTCCTAGAGATAAAAAAGGATATGATATTAAAATTTTCGATTCACCCGAAGAATTAGAAAGTTGTATAAGAGAAAAAGCTCAAAATACAGACAGTGGTATTTCAAGAATGCTTGCTACATTTGATTGGCAATATAATAATAAGCCTCCTGAAAATGAAGACTTTTGGCGAGTCAAAGTTGGTAACTGGTCAATGCCATGGAATTATCAAATAAAGGTTAGTAGAAAACAGAAGAATTTACCATGGGTCGAACAAGATCAAACAATAGATGAAATAGGATCAACATATACAATACAAGGCTTAGATTTAAACTATGCAGGTGTCATAATTGGACCTTCTGTAAAATACAGAAATGGTGAAATTGTTTTTGATGAGAAAAGCAGTGCCAATAAAAAAGCAACACGTCGTAGAACGTTAGAAGACGGTTCAAAACAGCATTTCTCACAAATGCTTCTGAAAAATGAATTGAATGTTTTACTTACTCGTGGTGTAAATGGTTTATATATTTATGCAGTAGATGAACAATTAAGAGAAGCACTAAAAAAAGCATCTAAAGGTGATAATAATGGATGAAAATAAAGAAATATTAAAAGAGATTAATCAGTTTAGAGATGAGCGTAATTGGAGACAATTTCATAATGAAAAAGATTTATCCTTGTCGATAAGTTTAGAAGCGGCAGAACTACTTGAGCTATTCCAATGGAAATCGTCAGAAGAAGTAGTAAGTAATAAGCAGGAGAGATTAGCAGAAGAATTGGCAGATGTATTAATATACAGCTATATGTTAGCAGACAACTTAGACTTTGATATTAATGATATCATTCGAAAAAAACTAAAAAAGAACGCTGAAAAATATCCTGTAGAGAAAAGCAAAAATAGAAATAATAAATATAATGATTTGTAAATAGGTGTGGTAGACAATTTGTAGTAAATATAAATTAAAAGATTGATTAATAAATATTCCCTAGGAAATGAATATTATAAGGTGGTTACAATGATGAATAAGCATTTCACAGAAGTAGAAGTTATCGAACATCTTGTAAAGGCATATAAAGAAGCAGGGAAGCCTACTTACCCTCATGAAAATTTATATCGAGGACGTAATCATAGTATTTCAGGGATTGGAGAAGATTTGCTGGGTGCTTATTTGATTAGTAGATTGGAAGGTGTTCAAATCTTTATTGATCAGCCTTTATCTATGATTGATAAATCTTTAAGTACAAGATATCCCGATTTATTGATTTGTGAAGGTAATGAAATTAAGAATATACTCGAAGTTAAAATGGACTTAGGATATCAAAGGAAAGATTTTATAAATTATTGCCAAAAGAAAGAAGAATGGATTTCAAATATCGTAGGAAAACAGTGCGTATTGTCTAGAAAGAGAGAAGATAGAATTCCTATGAATATAGCTGATGATATTAAATTTCATGTCGTTATTTACAGTGAAAACAATGGACCGAAGCGATTCGATGAAGAAATCATGCCTATCGTTAATGAAACGTGTCCGCACATTGAAGTATATGTCCTAACAAGTGGACAGCACCCTAATTTAGCAGATGTTAATCTTGAAGGTATTAACATTAATAAAGATGAATTTGAAAGACTCGTAAATGCATTATAAAAATAGAACATCCTCAGTCTTTTTAAATGAATATCCATCACATACACATATTGTTTTTTAGTTAAATTGAATGTTATGTTTATATGATATACTAGCAGTAATTAAGCATATATCGTTAGAACTAGGAGATTGTATTTTATGAATAAGCCTAAATATCAAGTAATCGCAGATGAGATTAAAAATAAAATTATTAACAAGGAATTACAGGTGGGATCGTTATTACCTACTGAAAAAGACTTTCAAACTCGATATGGTGTGAGCAGATATACGATACGACAAGCTATGGAATTGCTTGTTGTGGATGGATATATTAAGAAAAGAAAAGGTTCGGGGTCGTATGTAAGTTACGAATTTTTAAATTCTAAAAAGAGTAATAACTCTAAAAAAATTGGTGTAATTGTAACGTACTTATCAGATTATATATTTCCGAGTATTATTCGTGGTCTTGAGACTGTGTTAAGAGAAAATGGATATTCGCTCATCTTAGCAAGTACGAATAACAATCATGCTGACGAACGTCAGTGTTTAGAAATGATGTTAGATCAAGGTATTAAAGGATTAATTGTTGAACCAACGAAAAGTAATGTATATAATCCGAATTTATCTTATTACTCTTTATTTAAGCAGCGCGATATACCGATTTTAACGATTAATGCTCAATATGAAGAATTGAACTTACCTTATATTGCGATTGATGATGTTAAATCAGGTCATCTTGCGACGAAATATCTTATAGATAAAGGACATGAAGATATTGCTTTAATCACAAAGATAGATGATAACCAAGGTAAGTTGAGAATGAAAGGTTACTTTAATGCTTTTGAAAATAATAATAAAGTCTTTAAGAGTGAATATATTTATACGTATGATACAGAAAGTAAAGTAACTGTGTTAGATCAATTTGTTGAGCATGTCGTATCGAAGCAAATTCAAGTTTCTGCCGTGGTGTGTTATAACGACCAAATAGCTTATTACATAATGAAGAAATTAACTAAAATGGGTGTGTCTGTTCCTGGAGATATTTCGATTGTAGGAGAAGATAACTCCGTATTGAGTAAATTGGAAGACGTTGATTTAACGACAACATCTCATCCACAAGAGTTATTAGGAGAGAAAGCTGCGAATTGGGTATTGAGTACGATAGAAACAGGTAAGGAACAACCTTCAGAATTACTGGATACTTATATTATAGAAAGAAGTTCCGTAAAATAATAAAATTATATAACTAACAAGCAAGTAGAGCTAATCTGTAAAAGGATTAGTTCTATTTTTTATATCATTATTTTACTTCTGAACAACTGATATTAATGGATTAATGCAGTTTAATATATACGGACAAAAATTATATTTATTTGACATGTACGGACAAATAAATTAAGATGTATTTGAAAACGATTACAGAAGAGGTGTTTACAATGCAAAATCCTAATACATTAACAGATAGTTCAGAGTTATCTATAGGAATAGAGTTAGGATCTACTCGCATTAAGACGGTAGCTATCGATGCACAGTTTAACACGTTGGCAACAGGTAGTTTTGAATGGGAGAACCAGAATATAGACGGTTATTGGACCTATTCAGTTAATGATATATGGGTAGGTTTACAAAAAAGCTATCAAGATATGGCGAATAATTTAAAACAAGATTTTAATGTGACTGTCCGTAAAATCAATAGTCTCGGGATAAGTGCAATGATGCATGGATATTTGGCTTTTGATAAACATGAAGACTTGTTAGTTCCGTTTAGAACTTGGCGTAATAATCATACAGTTGAAGCGGCAAAAAGATTAAGGACTCAGTTTAATTATAATATTCCTGAAAGATGGAGTATTGCACATTTATATCAAGCACTAATAGACAAAGAATCTCATATAAATGAAGTGAATTATATTACAACATTAGCAGGATATATTCATTGGTATTTAACAGGTGAGAAAGTATTAGGAATTGGTGATGCTTCAGGTATGTTTCCAGTTGATGTTGATCGAAAAATGTATAGAACAGATTTATTGGAAGAAGCAGATCTGTTACTGAATAAGGAAGGATTCCATAAATCAGTTATTGATGTACTACCACAAATTAAAGTTGCTGGTGAGAATGCTGGTTATTTAACAGATGAAGGCGCTCGTTTGTTGGATCCTGATGGTAACTTGGAAAGTGGATGCGTATTATGTCCACCTGAAGGGGATGCAGGGACAGGCATGGTTTCGACCAATGCGATAACGCCTCGATCTGGTAATATTTCAGCCGGTACGAGTGCATTTGCCATGATTGTATTAGAAAAATCTTTAAATCATGTATACCCAGAAGTAGATATCGTTGCAACACCTTCTAGTAATGAAGTAGCGATGATTCATACAAATAATTGTACTTCAGAAATAAACGCTTGGATGAATTTATTCGAAGAGGTATTAAACTCTATGGGCGTTACTTTTTCATCAGATGAGTTGTACGGACAAATATTAAAAACTTCAGAGAATAGTGATGATGATTTAGGTGGTCTACTTTCATACGGATATGTTTCTGGTGAGAATATTACAAAAGTCGAAGTGGGTTATCCAATGTTTATTAGAGAACCGAATAACCAGTTTACACTTGCAAACTTTATGAAAACACAGTTATTTAGTGCATTTAGTACTTTGAAAATAGGAATGGATTTATTAAAAGATAATGAAGATATAGCAATTAATAAATTAATCGCACACGGTGGCATTTTTAAAACAGAAAAAATTGCACAAGAAGTTTTGAGTGCAGCTATGAATGCGCCAATAACAGTGATGAATCATGCGAGTGAAGGTGGTGCATGGGGCATTAGTGTATTAGCGAAATATGTAACAGCTCATGATGATATAACGTTATCGCAATATCTCGACGAATTTGTCTTTGCGAATGTAGATGAAACAACACTTGAACCTACATTACAAGCAGTTGAGAACTTTGATGCATATATCGAAAAGACTACAAAAGGTTTACCGATTGAACGACAAATATCAGATTACATGGAGGGTGGAGAAGATGCTAGAAAAATTAAAACAAGAAGTATATAAAGCTAATTTAGAGTTACCTCAAAGAGGATTAATCAAATACACATGGGGAAATGTTAGTGGATTTGATGAAGAAACAGGTTTGTTTGTTATCAAACCTAGTGGCGTTGATTATGACGAAATGCGTCCGGAAGATATGGTTGTTTGTAATTTAGATTGCGAAATTGTTGAAGGTGATTTAAATCCATCATCAGATATGCCAACTCACGCAGTATTATATAAATCATTTCCGAATATAGGTAGCGTAGTCCATACACATTCTCCTTGGGCAACGATTTGGGCGCAAGCAGGTATGGATGTACCAGCCATGGGAACAACACATGCAGATACATTTTATGGTTCTGTACCGTGTGCAAGATTTTTAACGGCTAATGAAATCAATGAGAATTATGAATATGAAACAGGTAACGTTATCGTTGAAACATTTAAGAATAGAGGCATTGATCCAAATGAGGTGCCTGCAGTATTACTACAAGGACATGCACCATTTGTTTGGGCTAAAGACTGTGAACATGCTGTTATGAATGCAGTTGTCTTAGAAGAAGTATGTAAGATGAACTTATTTACACAACAATTAAATGAAAATGCTTCAGTGCTACCTCAAGAAATTTTGAATAAGCACTATGAAAGAAAACATGGCGTGAATGCATATTATGGACAGAAATAAGGAGGAATTCTAGATGAGTACAGAAAAGAAATTTTGGTTTGTAGTTGGATCACAAGCACTATATGGTGATGAAGCTTTAGAGAAGGTAAAATCAGACGCGCAAGAAATGACAACATATTTAAATGAACATGCCGATTTACCTTTTGACATTGAGTTACAAAAACAGTTGGCAACGACTGCTGATGTGATAACGGATATTATGAAAGAAGCAAATTACAGAGATGATATTGCGGGTGTTATTACATGGATGCATACATTTTCTCCAGCAAAAATGTGGATTAGAGGTACGAAGTTACTTCAAAAGCCATTACTACATTTAGCGACTCAATTTTATGACAATATTTCCTGGGAAAAAATTGATATGGACTATATGAATTTACATCAATCAGCACATGGAGATAGAGAGTATGGTTTTATTAATAAAAGACTAGATAAACAGAATAAGATTATTTTCGGTCATTGGAAAGATAAAGCGACACAAGATGATATTAAATCTTGGATGCTTATAGCAAATGCCTATAATGAAAGTTTCAAACTTAAAGTAGCGCGCTTTGGTGATAATATGAGAAACGTTGCCGTTACTGAAGGCGATAAAATAGAAGCACAAATTCAATTTGGATGGACTGTAGATTACTTTGGTATTGGTGATTTAGTTGCTTATATTGAAGATGTGAAAGAAGAAGAAGTTCAAGATTTATTTGCAGAATATCAGAAGAAATATGACTTTGATTACAGAGATTATAATGAGGTGGATTTTAATCAATCAGTAGAAGAACAAATCAAATATGAAATTGCAATTAAACGTTTCTTAGATGATGGAGGTTACACTGCCTTTACTACTAATTTTGAAGACTTACATGGTATGAAACAATTACCAGGTTTAGCAGTTCAACGCTTAAATGAACAAGGATACGGATTCGCTGGAGAAGGCGATTGGAAGACTGCTGCACTTGATAGATTATTGAAGATTGCTACTCAAAATCAAGCGACTGGATTTATGGAAGATTATACGTATGACATGAGAAGCGATAAACAAAATATACTTGGTTCACATATGTTAGAAGTTGATCCTACATTGGCTGCTACTAAACCAAAAATTGTTGTAGATTTCTTAGGTATTGGAGATAAAAATGATCCGGCACGTTTAGTATTTGACGGTAAAGCTGGAGAGGGTATTGTTGTGACAATGTTAGATTTAGGTACGCATTATAAATTTATCGTTAATGAAATAGTAGCTGAATCATTAACAGAACCAGCACCTCACTTACCAGTTGCGAGAGTATTATGGAAGACGAAACCTTCTTTAGAAACGGGCGTTAGACGTTGGATTGAAGAAGGAGGCGGGCATCATACAGTACTATCACTAACTTTAAATTCAGAAGAAGTTGAGACGTTAATTAAGATGTTTGATGCAGAGTATGTTGTGATTAAATAAAGACTAACTGAAATAACATAGATGAATTTGAAAGTAAAAAGGGGTGGATGGGATTATGAAAACGAAAAGTAAGGTGTCTAATAGCTTTATTTATTTCTTTGGAGCATTTGGTGGTATTCTATTTGGTTATGATATTGGTGTTATGACGGGTGCGTTGCCTTTTCTTAGAGAAGATTGGGGTATAAATAGTGGCTTTATTATAGGACTAATAACATCTTCAGTTATGCTAGGTGCCATATTTGGTGGTATCTTAGCAGGGAGACTATCTGATAAATTAGGTCGTAGAAAAATGATCTTAATTTCGGCAATAATATTCGTTGTTGGATCAATATTATCTGGTATTGCACCACATAATGGTAACTATTTCTTAATTATTTCTAGGGTCATCTTAGGTTTAGCTGTAGGGGCAGCTTCTGCTTTAGTACCTGCATATATGTCTGAGATGGCACCAGCAAAATTAAGAGGTCAGTTATCTGGTTTGAATCAAACGATGATCGTTTCAGGTATGCTCTTATCTTATATTGTCGATTTTTTATTAAGAGATTTACCTATTGAGTTAGGTTGGAGATTGATGTTAAGTATAGCTGCAGTTCCAGCAATCATTCTATTTTTAGGTGTATTAAAATTGCCAGAATCACCAAGATTTCTAATTAAAAATGGCAAGTTTGAAGAAGCCAAGAATGTATTGATGAATTTACGTAAAACAAAGCAAGTTGATGTTGAACTTGAAGAAATTAGAAGTACGATTATAACAGAAAGTAAAGTAACGACAAATAATACATTAAGCACTTTATTTAATAGTAAATATAAATATTTGGTTGTCGCTGGTCTAGGTGTCGCAGCATTTCAACAATTTCAAGGTGCAAATGCTATTTTCTATTACATTCCATTAATTGTAGAACAAGCGACAGGTAATTCAGCAAGTTCTGCATTATTATGGCCAATCATTCAAGGTGTGATATTAGTACTAGGATCATTATTATTTATTTGGATAGCAGATAAATTTAATCGTCGAACATTATTAATGTTAGGTGGAACAGTGATGGGATTGTCATTCATATTACCGACTATTATTAATGTTATTATGCCAAATGCTAATCCAATCATCATTGTAATATTCCTAAGTATTTATGTAGCATTCTATTCATTCACATGGGCACCATTAACTTGGGTAATTGTTGGTGAGATATTCCCATTATCCATTAGAGGTTTAGCTTCAGGAGCAGCTTCATCACTAAATTGGCTAGGATCATTTTTAGTTGGCTTATTATTCCCGATTATGACTGCATTTTTCCCACAAGAAATCGTATTTGCGATATTCGGCATAATCTGTATATTAGGCGTAGTATTCGTTAAAAAATGTGTGCCTGAATCTCGAGGAAAAACATTAGAAGAAATCGAGAAATTCTCTGGTCCAGAAAGTAAAGTTAACCTGAAAAATGTTAACGTCGAACGTAGTTAGATTAATAGAACAAAGCAGAAGAATTTCAGTAAAACCTGATGTTCTTCTGCTTTTTATATTTTATGACTTATTTCACTAGGTTTTATTCCTACTTATCATTAAATTTTTCTAATACGACTTTAGCTGTTTCACTGACTACTTTGTCGTTTGGTTTATCTGTCTTGCCTTCTTTGTTTGTGAATATAACTAGTACAATTGGTTTTGATTCACCTTTAGGGTATACAAAAGCAACATCATTTCTTGATGCGTAAGTGATGGCTTGTCCACTCTTATCTGCTACTTTAAAATTCTTTGGTGCACCTTTTTTAATTAAAGTATCTCCACTTTTATTATTAATCATTAAGTCGATTAAGAATGTTTTATTTTCTTTTGATAAACGACCATCGTTGATAAGTTTATTGAGTGTTTTTCCGAAAGCTTGTGGTGTAGATGTATCTCTATTATTCTTTGGATCATAATTGTTTAATTCAGGTTCCATTCTAGAAGGCTTAGTAGTCTTATCATCTAATGATTTTAGCCTTTTATTAACTTCTTTATAGCCACCTAATTCTTCAATAATCATATTATTAGCAGTATTATCACTGTATAACATCGTTGCTTCGATTAATTTTTTGATCGTGATATCTTTATTGATAAATTTTTCTAATACAGGCGAGTATGGCACAATGTCTTCTTTACTAACATGAACTTTCTTATTTAATTTATTGTGAGGTATCTTTTCAAGTAACATGGCACTACTTACGGCTTTGAAAGTTGAAGCATAGGCAAATCTCTTATCTTCATTAAAGGTAATTTCTTTATCAGTTGCAGTATTTAAAGCATAAACACCTATATTAGCATCATATTTATCTTCAACCTTCTTCAAATCTTGCGTTGTCGCATCAGCAGTATTGCAGGCGCTGAGTAACAAAATAGATGCAATCATTAATATCAATTTCTTCATTACGTATACCTCCTTAGACTTGGTATATATACTATCATATTAATAATATGATAGTGTGAACAATCTTCCCTTTTGACTTACACATGCTATACGTGGTATATAATAATCATTGAAACGATTTGTTAAGGAGAGACGACATGGAAGAGAAGACGATGGAGGTATTTAAGAGGGGTTCGAAGTTATTAAATATTCTTCAAGATGAGAAGCGCCAACAAATTCTTGTTCTATTATGTAGAGAAGAACAACTAACGGTTAATCAAATTACTCAACGACTTACGATATCACGTCCTGCTGTATCTCATCATTTGAAATTAATGTATGAAGTGGGCTTGTTGACTGTTGAGCAAGTTGGATTGGAAAGATATTACCGTTCTGATTTAGACGATGCGTTACTTTGGTTGAAAGAACTGACAGCTTCTTTAGAAGAAAATATTAGAAATAAAGAAAAAGCGTAAAATTTTTAGCCTTTATGTTTATGTGTTTAAACCTATCAAAATAATAAAAAAGGAGCATTGGATATGCAAACAATCTTAGGAAGTAACGGACAAATTGGGCAAGAAATTGCTAAAGAAATTTACAGAAATTATACGAGAGATATACGTTTAGTAGGGAGAAAGCCAAAGAAAATTCATGATACAGACGAGTTAGTAGCTGCTGATTTAATGAAATACGAAGATACACTTAAAGCAGTGGAAGGTAGTGAAATAGTCTATTTTGCTGTTGGTTTACCTGCAAATTCAGAAATGTGGGAAGAACGCTTTCCAGTGATTATGGAGAATGTCATTAAAGCATGCCAAGAAACAAATACGAAACTCGCATTCTTTGATAATACTTATATGTATGAGAAAAACGATAACGTACAGGTTGAAGACAGTCCACTTGTACCAGAAGGTCGTAAATCACAAGTACGTGCGGATATAGCTGAAATGTTGTTATCAGCTATGAAAGATCAATCTATTAATGCTGTTATTGGTCGCGCTCCTGAATTCTACGGACCAGGATTGACGCAAAGTTTTACCAATTCATTAGTATTTAATCGTGTGAAAGCAGGTAAACTTGCATTAGTACCGGTTAATGCTTCTGTATTACGTACACTTATATGGACACCTGATGCGAGTCGTGCCTTAGCATTGCTCGGTAATACACCAGATGCATACGGCGAAACTTGGCATTTACCAACAGATAATAGTGTGTCTTATAAAGATATTTTGAAAAAAGCAGAGAAAATCTTAAATAAGAAAATTAAGTATATGACAGTACCAATGTGGGTATTTAAATTAGGTAGTCTATTTAACCAACAAGTTAAAGAACTTACTGAATTATTACCAAGATATAAATATGATAACGTCTTTAAATCCGATAAATTTAAAGAAAGATTTCCTAATTTTAAAGTGACAACTTATGAAGAAGGCATTAAAAATATTTTAAAAGGAGAATCGTAATATGAAGAAAATCATGATTGTTAATACAAGTGCAGAATATTATGAAGGAACACGTAAACCAACAGGACTGTGGCTAGGTGAACTCGTTCATTTTTATGATTATTTTAATTCAGAAGATTATCAAATCGATTTGTTTAACATAAACGGTGGTGAAACACCTATTGATCCGGTGAGTCTAAATCCACTAATGTTAGATAAAGTAACAAAGGCTTATTATAACGATCATACTTTTATGGAGAAGCTTAAAAACAGTCCATCTATTCGTGAAGCGAATCCTGAAACATACGATGCCATTTACTTTACCGGCGGACATGGTGTGATGTTTGATTTTCCAGATAATATGTATATTCAAGATGCTGTTAATGAAGTATATCGTCACGGTGGCGTTGTCGCAGCAGTGTGCCACGGCATCGCAGCATTATTGAATGTGAAAGATGAAAACGGCAGATACTTTATCGATCGTAAACAGATCACAGGATTTTCAAATGCCGAAGAAATATTAGCTAACCGTAAGCGCCTTGTACCATTTATGTTAGAGAGTGAACTTAAAGTCCGAGATGCAAAATACAACAAAGCAAAAGTACCATTCAGACCATATGTACAAGTAGACAACAGACTCGTTACAGGACAGAATCCACAATCACCAAAGCAAGTCGCACAAGCCGTTTCACGCATATTGAGTGGAGAAAAGAAGTAGCGCAGGAAGACTGAGGTTAGTGTAAGAGGGTGTAGTTGTTGGACATGGAGCTGTAGCAAAAGCGCACGAAGACTGAGAGATATCGTGCAGTTGGGGTTAAAATCGGGCAGTATCGCACGAAGACTGAGAGATATCGTGCGTTAGGGTACAAAATCAGGTGGTATCGCACGAAGACTACGAGATATCGTGCAGTTGGGGCTAAAATAGGGCCGTATCGCACGAAGACTGAGAGATATCGTGCGCCCCTCAACCATCAATATAGACAAAAGCCGAGACGTTCGCCGTCTCGGCTTTTTAATATACTTAAGTAATGACCATTTTTCCTACTTTTTCTTTATATTTTTCTAGATCGTAGTTGTTGTTTGTATCATCTGTGATGATGACATCAATATCTGAAATAGGGCAGATATTGTGTAAGGATACTTTGTCGAATTTAGAACTATCAGCTAATAAGTAAACTTCTTTAGCTTGTGAAACCATCAGTTCTTTAGCTGGTGATAATTCAGAACTATAATGTGTTACGCCTCGTTCTGCGTGTACGGCTGGTGTTCCTAAAAATAACTTAGCTGGATTAAGGCCGGCTAATGTTTGATTAGTAATTTGGCCATTTAAAATATAGTTATTTTTATACAAGATGCCACCAGTAACGATGATTTTGTTCTGAGATGAATTTAAGATTGAAGCGATATGGATATCATTTGTGATAATGGTTAAATCTGATTTATCGACTAAATGTTTAGCGAATTGTAATGTTGTGGATCCGGAATCGATAATAATCGTATCTCGATCTTCTACAAATTCAACTGCTTTTTTACCAATTGCTTCTTTTTGAGCTTTATGACTAGATTCTCTATCGTCAAAGTCTAATTCATCTACAACTTCATTGCTAATTAGTACGACGCCACCATGCGTTCTCTTTATATGGTTAAACTGTTCTAAATTTTTCAAATCTCTACGAATTGTTGCATCATGAACGTCAAATGCAACAGATAATTCATGTACGGTTGCTTTTTTATGCTGTTTTAAAAAATTAATAATATTTTGTTCACGTTCTGCAGGTAACATAGAAACATCTCCATCATGATATTTATTCTATTATATCAAAATTTAAAGAATTGATGTTTCTTTTTTATACTTCAGGCTCTTGTAACGTGTTATTTGGCAACTTAATAAAGTAAGTAAGAATTGAGCTAGTGAAATATAGTATAGCAAGAATCCAAATGACACCTCTTGCATCAACAATATCGATAAATAAGTTTACAATCATTGGCCCAATAAATACAGGTAACCCTGCACCTAAATTTAATACCGCAAGTGCTGCACCTTTGTCTTTTGTTACGAGTGAAGGTACTAATGCTGAAAGTGGTACATAAGCAGCTAATAAAGCTCCCCAAATAATACCGACTATTGTAAGGAGGACTAAATTACCATCCGTCCATAATGGAATGTAACCGATGAGTAATGTTGTAATACCACATCCAACACCACCAAAGAGCATAATCGTGTTGCGCCAACCGATTTTATCTCCGACAATTCCGAAGATGAGGTTAAAGGCAATGTTTGAAATAAAGATCGCAGACCAAACACCTAACCATTTTGATGTTGGAATACCAAATGATGCTAAGTATATTGGTAAAAATACTGGAAATGCAAATTGTGCAGTTGTATTGATAATACGCACAACACCACCTAATAATACTTTAGGCTCATCTTTCATAATGGTAATACCTTTAAATATTTCAGCGAGCTTTTCTTTAGAGTTACCTTTATTCGTTGGTAATGTATCTCGGTTTACGAATAATGCAAACACACCACCTAATAGTACCCAGAATAATGAACTCCATAATGTGTTAATATGACCTAATACTTCGATAGCAAATATAGAATAAACTGCACCTAAAACATTTAATCCACCAGTGAAGACAAACCAGAACCATCCTACAGCAGATCCTAATTGTTTTTGTTCTGCTCTATAAGAAATCCAAACTAAGAATGAATATGCAAATAAAGGATAACCGAATCCTCTTAATGCATATGCTGGCATCATCAATGCTAAGTTCTCAGAAGGTATCGCAAAGCCAACAAAGAATATCGTTCCTAATATATATAAGAATAAACCGAGTGCCATAGTCTTCTTACCACCAAGCGATTCGGCAAGAACACCACTAAACCAACTTGAAATGGCGATTGTTACACCATAACTCGCAAAGAGAATACTCGTTTCTCTAATAGAAAAGCCTTGTTCATGTAACCATGGACTTAGCCATCCAATTTCTAACCCGTCACCCATCATGAAGATAAGTATCCCAATATAACCCCATACGATTTTTATAGGCATACCTAATACAGTTTGATTTGTATTCATCGTTCATCATCCCCTTATTTGATTGTTTACCAATTATATTTTAAGTAAGTCTTTTTCCATCCCTTATGCGCTGCTGCATCATCCATTGCTTGATTTAAATCTTTTATTTTTTTAATATCGTAGTAATTTTCAGGAATTAATTTCCGTAATGCTTCTTGATAATCTTTGTTCTCGAAATAAGAAATTAATTGTTCGAATTCTCTTTTTGTACTACGTGAACTTCCTGATAACGTTAAGCCTTTTTCTAAAATATCTCTTGTGTTAATAGGTACTAACTCTTCAGTCACACCCATCAAGATGAGATTTCCTTGTCTATCTATTAAATCAATTGCTTGGTTAATAGCTGATTCAGAGAATTTACCACCTGTACATTCAAACACAGTGTGTATACCAGAAGCATTTTTGAAATCATAATCGAAGACGAGGTGAGTTGTCGCGAAAGTGCTGAATTCATTTAATTTTTCTTCAACAGCTCCAAATACAATTAAGTTCTCTTTCTCTATTCCGTGAATAAAATGTAATGCAGTTGCGGCTAAATAACCGACAGGACCATCTCCGAATACAGCTACTTTTGGTGATCCTTCAGTAGTGATTTGTTTCAACTGATTAATTGGAAATAGTGAGACGGAACAAAGTTCTGCCAAGAGTGCGACATCTTCGTCTAAAGCTTCAGGTACTTTTACGACGTTATCACCATGAATCACTAATTGACTTTGGCAAATACCATCATAACCACTACCCATAAATGCGGCGTTCTCATCGTAGTTATCTTGTAATTCTGTTTTTTCAAAATCACCTTTTTGTAATCTAGATGGTATATTAGGTACGATGACAACTTTATCGCCTACTTTAATATGTTCATGATTAGAATCTTCAACGATTCCAATACCTTCGTGGAATAAAGCCATAGGTAATTTTTTCTTTAAAGCTTCTGGACGACGATTTCCTGTGTAATATCTTAAATCTGCATGACATACACTTGCTTTAATAGGTTTGATAATGACATCATTCTCTCCATAATCATGTTTAATATTTGCTTCTTGAAAGACGCCAGGCTCTGTTAGTCTATAAGCGTGTGAAATTATCTCTTTGTTCATTTGTGCTCATTCCTCCGATATATAAAGTTCGTTTGTGTTTATATGGGTATAATATACTCGTTTATACAACAATGTCAACAATATTTGTTCATTTTTATTGATTTTGTGTTCATTTATGCTTATTATAATGAGTGAGTGCTTTCAATTAGGAGGTTATATAAATGACTTACAGTATAGGGATAGATTATGGAACGGGTTCAGGTAGGGTCTTTCTCGTTCAAACAGAAAACGGAAAAATTATTTCTCAATTTATAAAAACATATACACATGGCACGATTGATGAATATTTACATGATCAAAAGTTACCTCATGGTTTTTCATTACAAAATGGTAATGATTATTTAGAAGTATTAGAAGAAGGTATTCCTTATGTCATTGATGATGCTAAGATTAACCCCGATGATATCGTTGGACTAGGCATTGATTTTACGTCATCTACTGTTATATTTGTTGATGAAAATATGGATCCAATCCATACTAAATCAGGATTTAAAGATAATCCGCATGCATATGTAAAGCTATGGAAACATCACGGTGCAGAAGAAGAGGCTAAATTACTATATGATACAGCCATTAATCAAAAACAACGATGGTTAGGAAACTATGGATATAACGTAAGTAGTGAATGGATGATTCCAAAAATAATGGAAGTAATGAATAAGGCACCTGAAGTCATTAATGAAACGTATGCCATTATGGATGCAGGTGACTGGATTGTAAATAAATTAACCAATCAGAACATTAGATCTAACTGTGGGTTAGGTTTTAAATCATTTTGGGAAGAAGAAAATGGTTTTCATTATGATTTATTCGATAAAGTTGATGAATCATTATCCAATATCGTATCAGAAAAGTTAGAAGCACCTGTCATCAATATCGGTGAATCTGCAGGTTACATATCACCAGAAATGTCGTCTAAATTAGGCTTGTCAAAACAAACACAAGTGAGCCCATTTATTATTGATGCACACTCTAGTTTATTAGGAATCGGTTCAGAAAGAGAAGGGCAAATGACGATGGTGATGGGTACAAGTACGTGTCATTTAATGTTAAGTAATGAACAGAAAAAAGTACCAGGTATATCTGGATCAGTAAAAGGAGCTATTATTCCTGAACTATATGCATATGAAGCAGGGCAATCAGCAGTTGGAGATTTATTCGAATTTACAGTAAATCAAGCACCAAAAGCATACTGTGAAGAAGCGGATGATAGAGGGATTTCCATTCATCAATTGTTAGAAGAAAAATCAAGTCACAAAATGCCAGGAGAAAGTGGATTAATTGCTTTAGATTGGCATAACGGCAATAGAAGTGTACTAAGTGATAGTAGTTTGAGAGGTAGTATATTTGGACTGACATTACACACGAAATATGAAGATATTTATCGCGCATATCTTGAAGCAACAGCATATGGTACAAAGATGATTATGAAACAATATGAAGATTGGGGTATGCACGTTGAAGATGTATTTGCATGTGGCGGTATACCGAAACGTAATAAATTGCTTATGGAAATATACGCAAATGTACTCAATAAGAAAGTAACCGTTATAGATAGCGAGTACGCTCCAGCAATAGGTGCAGCAATATTAGGCGCAGTAGCAGGAGGCGCTTATCAAACTGTCAAAGAAGCGGCACAAGCAATGAAAGAACCAGTACTATATGAAATAGAACCAACAACAAATAAAGTGGAGAACTATGAAACACTCTTTAATGCATATAAAGAACTACATGACATACACGGTTATAAAAAAGCAAGAATCATGAAGTCAGTCTTAGCGTTGGCTGAATAAAGTAGGGTTGAGGGTGGTCATGGACGCACGAAGACTGAGAGATATCGTGCGTTATAGGGTAAAATCAGGTCGTATCGCACGAAGACTGCGAATTAGTTTTCCAGCTTGGGTAATTGTACAGCATGTGGTACAATTAATGTGTTAAAGGAGGTTTTAGTATGACTGTAATAAGTTATTCGAACGCTCGTAAAAATTTTAGGAAATTGATTGATAAAGTAAATAATGATAGTGATACCGTAACGATTACTACTAATGAAAGTAATGCTGTTTTAATGGGTGAAGATGATTATAATTCAATTATGGAGACACTTTATTTACAACAATCACCTGCTAATGCTAAACACTTAGCAAAATCTATTGAAGAAGCGGAAGGAAATAATACTGTTGAGGTAGATATAGAATCCTATGAGTAAACGAAACATTACATTTACGCCTTCCGCTTTTGAAGATTATGAGTATTGGCTAGCACAAGATAAAAAGTTATTAAAGAAGATTAACAGTCTAATAAAAAGTATTCAGCGCGATGGCCTATTAGAAGGAGAAGGTAAACCTGAACCACTAAAAGGCAATTTACAAGGCTACTGTAGTAGACGTATTAATCATGAACACAGACTTGTTTATATGGTTAAAGAAAATCACATTATCATTATAGGATGTAGATATCATTATTAAAAAAGACTCTAGTTTATTTTAGAGTCTTTTTATTTATCTTTTTCCTTTTCGGTTTGTATAAGAATAGTTGAAGCTGAGATACAATCTTAGTGACGCAACCTTATGATAAAATTATAGCTTGAGTTATGACCCTTATTTACTTTAAAGGAGGGATTTTATTGGAAAGTAATGAATACAAATTATTATTAGATGAAATTGAAAAGTTAAAATTTCACAACACTAGCTTATTAACACTTATCGGACTACTACATACTGAAGATATGAAAGAACCTACAATTCAGGAGACTGTAGTTTTGTTTGATTTATCTAAAAAAGACTTAAGAGAATTCTCTGCATTAGTAAAGAACTATAATGGTAATAATCTTGCTTTTGAACAAAAAGCTTTAAGAATTAATCCTATTTTTATAAGAAGAAACATAATTTCTATTTTAAAATCATTTATTGTTTCAGAAATGTTACTAGAAAAAAGTCGAGAAATACTAAATTCTTATGAATAATATTTACTTTAATATATTTCTTGGTTGTCACTTTACTTTTGTTCTATTTTCAATTCCTGAGACATCAAATTAATAATGATAAATATATATAATATGCCAACTAATGGTGCGTAGAATGTCCACCAGTTTGTTGTTAGCTCGTTAGAGTGAAAGCCTAATAAACTGCTTAAGTCATTGATACTTGGTCGTTCTATAATTTCACATGCGGGTCCATAGCAAACCTTTGTACCTCCTAAGAATATTTTGAAGAAGGCTAGGTGTGTCATGACGAGCAAAGTTTGAAAACATATTCTCAAAAATATGATTAAATATTGAGTTTGTATGTTAGGTAATACATGTTTGATAAAAATATGTTTATCATGAGGACTAATGGTATAAGCAGCTTCGATATAGTCTTGATTTAATATATGCTGAGTTGATTCTTTTATCAGCATTGTTGTCGTTGGTGTCATTAAGATTGTCAGAATAATGATATTATAAATCATTCTAAATTGCATATTAGTCGTAAATCCATCTATTGTTTCATATAGTAAAGGTTGTAATAAGATATACGCCAATATAGATTGAGGAATATAAAATAAAGCATTAGAGAAGATACTGTAAATACTTGTTGTCTTGCGATTAAATGCTAAATAAGTTCCAATTACTACTGAACAAAGAACAGATAAACTTGATATGACGATGATAATCAGTATAGTGATACGATATCCTGATAACACTTCAAATAACATGTTTTTAGAAGCGGTATCCACACCAAACAATGCTTTGAAGCTAGGTGCAAATGGCGAGCTTTTCATAATATCCCCATTAGAATTGTATAGAAAATTCATAGATTTAGGCGTGATGTTTAGTAAATCAAAATAAATCACACCAACTAGGGCGGGTAAGATAAGTAACGTTAATAGTATATAAAATTTCTTCATGATAACCCTCCCCGTACGCCAGTGATGGTAAATAATACTTTATGACTCATAAATATGGCGAGAGATATAGGTACATAAATCAATATAAACGTGACAAATAATACTTCTGGAGATCCATAATCAAATATAAATGATGACAAACCGTGCATGTTAAAGATTCTTTCCAAAAGTAATAAACTTGAAAGCGTGATCCAAATAATATGTTTAAAATTGATTAAATATGATGCAAACAAATTCCTTAATATGTGTTTAAAATATAGCTCTAGATTTGATAAACCCTTCGCTCTAGAAAATTCAATATAATCTGCACGAGATACATCATCTAGAATACTACTTAAAAATGTCACACTACTCACTAAAGGTATAATCGATAGCACCAAAATAGGGAATATTAAAGCTTTATCCTCTGAACTATTCGCTACATTAAACAATAGAATATCTGTATATCGATAAAATAATATCACCAATGAAATAGAAAAAGGTATGTAAAAAATATCGGGAATAATAGATAGAACTGTATTAATTTTTAAATACCATTTTTTAATATGGTCATTAACATATAGAAGGTATGTAAATAATAAAGATACGATAAAAGCTAACAATAGCGCAGCAAACAAAATCACAATAGTATTTATCCAAGGTTCAATAAAGAATGGAAATAAACTGCGTTCAACATGTGATATTTTATTTGTAAATATAATCTCTTGAGGATGAAATGTGTATAAAAATGTCGACTTCAAGGCATTAAGATAATTCAAGAAACTAAAATGTTGATCATCGAATAAAGCAGGCAAACATGCTAATAATAAGAATGCAATTATCGCCATGATGAAATTGTATAATTTTCTCATAAGGCATTTACCTACTTTCTAAAGATAATATGTATTACTGCTAGTGTAAAATGATACTTATATTTAATTTACATATTTTTGAAGGTATTTACAAGGATGTATAGAAAGTATTGTTGCTGAGAAATGAAATAAAAGTCACGACGTAATTTGTCATGGCTTTTATTAATCTTCTTTAGACTTTATATACCACGCATCCATTGCGGAGTGGTCAGAACCTGGGAGTGGTTCGTTTAACAGTGTAAATCCAAATTTCTCATACAGGATACATGCTGCTTTTAATTCATGCATTGTTTCTAAATAACATTGTTCATAATGTTCAAAGGCAAAGGACAGAGCGGTTTCCATGAGTTTCTTGGAAAGTCCTAGTCCTTGTGCTTTTGGAATTAAATATAACTTTTGTAATTCGCAAACTTTATCATGTTCGTTAAAAGGGGCTATTCCAACGCCACCCACAATTTCTTCTTCAATTTCAGCTACCCAATAGTTCGCATGGTTTAAATTAGCATAATATTTGTGAAGATCGTTAAGTTGAGGATCATAATAAGCTGACCCAGGAATCGCAAGTCCAAGTGATTCTAATGAGCTTTGTATAATTTCTTTTACTTTTGCGTTATCTTCTTGTGTCATTTCTCGAATAATCATAAAAGAACTCCTTTACTTTGGGCTTAATCAAGATTATGTTAGATTAATTTATTTGAAATAATATTAGGACTCATTATATATCAACCCAATCATTTTGCCCAATTATTAGTGAAAATACCTTAATAACAAGATAACAAAAAGCCATGACGTTATTTGTCACGGCTATCGCGTACTTGAGTGTTTTTTCTATTTATATAAAGAATGATAACGCCAACTATAAAAAAGTAATAGATTAACATTGTATAAATATTTGCCCACCCAGCTGCTTTTAGCAGTATAAAACCTAAGCTCATACTCATAAATATCGTGAGATTTATAAATAACGCTTTAATCCTTTGTCTTCGTGTTACATGTATTTGACTCTCGTGAAATTGATATCTTAAATATATACCAATACTGTAGGCAAATAAACATATCATATATGAAATATCATTATGCGTCATATAGACAATTACATCATAAATGACATTGGTCAAAATAACCCCTAATACAACAAATAACTCTACCATCTCGTACCACACCTAAATAAAAGTTTTGAATTTGTTAAAACTAATTATTTTATTCATTAAAGCCTTTTAAAAAGTCTTGCTTGTTGAATTTAAATATATCATCATGTAACATCAAATCATGATTCGAATCTCGCTCAAGTTTGATGTTTTTATAATACGCCAATAAAGTTGCTATAACGCCATCATGAGTTATGATTACATTATTTTTATCATCATCTATATATTTATCAATGAATTCTTTAAAATGTGAAATAAATGCTTCTTCATTTAAATCATTTGGATGCGCTACGTCGGTTACACTTATAAAATTCAAACTTATATTATAATCACTTGGTACCATTTGATCACATGGATTTAAAGAAACTTTTTTATAAGGATAAATTCTAGGTGCTAATATATCAACAACTGTAATATCATTTTCATCACTTAATAATTGTGCGCTTTCTATAGCTCTGACAGTAGGACTAACCCAAAATCTTGAATCACTTCTAATTTCTTTTCTTAACTTTTTATAATCTTCTTTTCCTTGTAATGTTAACTTTGGATTCCTTATATTAAAACTATAAGGTTCATCTGTATTATGTTCAGCTTGACCATGTCTTATAATATAAATCATTATAGCTACCCCCATAATCTTCATTATATGTTTTATTATAGCTATTTGTTAGGTTTCAATCATTAATAATAATACAACTTCAATTCATTTCACAGGCAATATTTTTTCATTAATAAAAAGATAATGATTTAAAATAAATAATTTTGAAAAATTTATATTTTACCTGAGTTACTTTGTAACAATAATGTAAATTTACTTAATGTGATATAAGTATTAAATATTATAGGAGTGATTCGGATGATTAAGTATAGTGAATTTGAAGACAAAACGGTTCTGATTACGGCTGCGTTTTCGGGTATTGGTAAGGCTACTGCTTTAAAATTTGATAAAAATGGTGAAATATTGTGTTTGATGATTTTGATGAACGTTCTGAACAAACGGTTCAAGAAATCAAAGACAAATATAGTAAAACCATTTTTGTAAGAACAGATGTTTCACAACCTGACCAAGTGAAAAATTTAGTCGATAAAACAGTTGAAACATTTGGCAGTTTAGATCATGTATATAATAACGCAGGTATTCTAAATAAACTAAATAAATTTGCTGATATTGACGTAGATACTTTTGATAAAGTATTAGATGTAGACATTTAAGGCGTCTTCTTATCTATGAAATATGAAATTCAACCATGCTTGAAAACGGTGGAACGATTGTAAACATAGCTTTTGTAGCAGGTTTAATAGCAGACCCAGAAATGAATCCATATATTGCAGCTAACCATGCTGTAGTAGGGATGGCAAAATCAGCAAGATTCGATTACGGTGAAAATGGGGGTAGAATTAATGCGATTGCACCAGGACTAACAGAAACAGAAATGACGAAATCTCGGAAAGGAAATCCATAGAAATGGTATTATTCCTATCTTCAGACGTAGCTAAATTCATGACAGCACAAGTTTATCTCGCAGACGGCGGACAAATAGCATACTCAATGAATTTGAATATATAGAAAAATGATAGAAGTCTCGATAAGAGGCTTCTTTTTTATGGTTAGAAAGGCTTATTCATTTGTAAATTCTTTACATAATTTCATTGATAATGATTATCAACTAGGTTATTATATTATTGTAAGTTTCTATAAAAAAGCAATAATAACATTAAATAGATAAATATATTCATTGTAGTAATGAAATGTTATATAAAAAGAGGTGAATTATTTAATTTTTAAATCGTAATGATTATGCTTATAAAATCAAAATTTTAACAGACGGGGAGTTAGATTATGAATAAATTATCAGTTAAAGATTTAATTACAGTAGGTATTTTTACAGCGATTTATTTAGTAGTGTTCTTTGTTACTTTTATGATTGGTTATATACCATTTTTTATACCGTTTCTAGGGTTCATTTGTCCGATTGTATGTGGTATTCCGTTTATTTTATATGTTATGAAGATAGATAAATTTGGTATGGTGACATTGACTGGAACGATTTTAGGTATTGCTTTTACAGTGATGGGCAGTGGCTTAATTATGATTCCATTTGGTATTATCTTTGGTTTGATTGGTGACTTCATTATGAAATCTGGTGGATATAAAAAGTGGAAATCAATTGCGTGGGGCTATGCTATTTTCTCGCTTTGGATGATGGGATTTGTTGTAAGAATGTTTATTGCAAGAGATCAATACTTTAAAGAGGTCGGGAAGTCTTACGGTCAAGATTACGTAAATGTCTTGGAATCTATTACACCTTTATGGACGTTACCTATGATGTTTATTTTGACAGTGATTGGTGGTCTTGTTGGTGCTTGGTTAGGTAAGAAAATGTTTAGTAAACATTTTAAAAAGGCGGGACTTGTGTGAAGACGGTTGTTGGTTCATTAAGAGATCATAGGAACATTGTCGCAAAATTAGACCCTAGAACTAAGATCGCTTTAACGATCACGATAAGTACGATTTTAATATCAAGTGGTAGTTCACAAAGTATTTTAAGAGTATGTTTAACGTTATTTTCACTCGCATTATTATTATCTATTCATAAGATCAGTTTGTTTATTAAATGTGCAGTTACTTTTTTGGTGCTGATAGGCATTCAATATTGGGTTATTCCTTATGCAGAAGGCATGATTAAATTTATTCTGCTCGCATTTGTTGGGATATTTATGAATATGTTTCCTGGGTTTATTGTTGGCTATTACACGTTATTCTCTACAAAAGTAAGTGAATTTATAGCAGCTATGGAAAAAATGAAATTACCTAGAAATATTATCATTCCAATATCTGTGATTTTTAGATTTTTCCCGACGATTGCTGAAGAATATCGAAATATTAATTATGCCATGAAAATGCGAGGTATTAACTTTTCGAATCATTTTTTTAAAATGATTGAATATAGAATGATTCCGCTTATTATATCTGTTGTTCAAATAGGGAATGATCTTTCTTTTACAGCGATGACGAGAGGGATTGATTCTCCATTTAAACGGACGAATGTATGCGTCGTGAAGTTTAAACTACTTGATATATTGTTAATCATTATCATGGTGATATTATGGATTATTTATTTTAAGGAGAAGTTGTTTAATGATTAAATTTGATAATGTAACTTTCAACTATGCTTCTTCAGAAGAACCAGCTATTCAAAATGTCTCACTTCAAATTAAACAAGGTGAATTAGTCGTGTTCTGTGGTAAATCAGGTAGCGGGAAGTCTACCGTTGCTAAATTGATAAATGGCTTAATTCCTAAAGTTCAACATGGTGACATAAGTGGGCATGTTTACTTGGATGGACGCAATATATCGGAAATTGAGATATATCAATTATCACAAATGGTCGGTAGTGTATTTCAAAATCCGAAGACGCAATTTTATAACGTTGATACGACAAGTGAGCTTGCGTTTAATTTGGAAAATCAAGGTATAGATAAAACGGTCATCATTGAAAAGATTAAAAAAGTTATGAACCAGTTTAAGATTGAGCATTTATTGAATCGCAATATATTTGAGTTATCAGGTGGCGAAAAACAAATTATTGCATGTGCGACAGTACTTATTACTAACCCAGATGTTATCGTATTAGATGAGCCATCTTCAAATTTAGATATGTATAGCATTAAGAAATTAAAAGAAATGATTTGTTATTTGAAAGAACGTGGTAAAACGGTCGTTCTGATAGAACATCGTTTGGATTATATTATGGATGAGGCAGATAGCGTCTATTATATGGAAGACGGCTCGTTACATGCACATTATCCAATAGGTTCGTTTAAATCACTAGATCGTGACGAACTTGAAAGCATGGGTATTCGATACGGACAAGAGGAACGATTACAACATGAGGCACAGTTTGATGATCATGTCATGGAAATGCATAACTTTACTTATATGTATGACAAATTTAATAAAGAGAAACAATTAGATGTGAATGAAATAGCCATACCAAAAGGTGAAGTAGTCGCGATTATTGGCGATAACGGAAGTGGTAAATCGACCTTTGCTAAATGTTTATGTGGTTTGCTGAAGGATTTTAAAGGACATGTGACGTATGATGAGAAGCGACTTAAACAGAAACAATTATTAAAGCAGAGCTATATGGTTTTCCAAGATGTAAACACACAATTATTTACGGAAAGCTTGGAACAAGAATTACAGCTATTAAATGTTCAAGTAACGGAAACACAAGTTGATGACATGTTAGAAAGTATGAATTTGTTAGATAAAAAACATGAACATCCATTGTCACTTTCTGGTGGAGAAAAACAAAGAATGGCCATTGCTACGGCAATATTGAGTGGTAAGGAAATCATTATATTTGATGAACCTACTTCAGGGCTTGATTTATATCATATGAAAAAAGTCGCGAAAATGATTAACGACATCCATGACAAAGGAAAGCAAATCTTTATCATTACACATGATAAATCATTGATATTAGAGATTTGTACATATGTCTTACATTTTGGAGATGGTCGTCTTATTAATCAGTTCGCATTGAATCATCAAGGCATCGATCAATTGAATCATTATTTCGATGTATAATTCGCATCAATGAGAGGAGTCAGTAAAGTATGAACACCGATGAACATTGGATAAAATCATTACTCGTATTTGGACAAGATGCTAAATGGAAGATTGTTTTATCTGTTGTATTGTCTATTATTAGTGTGTTTTCAGGATTAGTGCCTTATTGGACGGTATATAAAATCATACTATTAATGATTGATGGAAATACAGAGATGAATCAAGTTATTTATTATATAAGTATCGCGGCAGGTGCTTATGTGATACAGGTTATTTGTTTTGGAAGTTCGACGATGTTATCACATGTGACGGCTTATGATATTTTATCTAATATTAGAAAGCAATTGGCACATAAATTAATGCGTTTACCTTTAGGTGTAGTAGAATCTAAAAAAATTGGTGAACTTAAAAGTATATTTGTCGATAAAGTAGAAACGATTGAATTACCGTTAGCGCATATTATTCCAGAAGTAGTAGGTAATTTATTACTGTCTATTTCTATATTTGTTTATATCGTCATTATCGATTGGCGTATGGCTTGTGCCATGTTGATTACGGTGCCGATTGCATTTTTTGCTTTTAAAAAATTAATGTCTGGATTTAATGAGACATATGAAGAACAAATGGCATCGAATAATTACATGAATAGCTCAATTGTTGAATACATTGAAGGTATAGAAGTCATTAAAACATTTAATCAATCTCAAAATTCTTATAAAAAATATAAAGATGCTGTTAATGCATATAAGATACATACTTTAAATTGGTTTAAAAGCACATGGGGCTATATGAACTTAGGTGCAAGTATTCTTCCTTCGACTTTTCTAGGTGTGCTACCACTAGGTATGTATTTGATTTCAATTGACCAGTTGAACTATGCAGAATTTTTTATTTGCTTAGTACTGTCTTTAGGTGTTGTCGCACCAATCAAGAACTTTACGAATTATGTTAATCAATTAAAATCAATCCAATATGCGATTACAGAAGTACGCCAAGTATTGAATTTAGAAGAACTTGAAGTCTCGAAAGCTTTTAAAGAACCTAAAAATCATCAAATCACATTTAATGATGTTGGGTTCTCTTATTCAAATGACAAAGATAACTTAGTATTTAATCATTTGTCATTTGATATTCCAGAGAAGACTTTTACAGCAATTGTTGGTGCATCTGGTAGTGGTAAATCTACGATTGCGAAATTACTTTCAAGATTCTGGGATGTAACATCCGGTGAAATTGATATCGGTGGCGTAAATATTAAAGATATTGAACCTAAGAAACTGAATGAATTAGTTGGTTTTGTAGGCCAAGATAACTTCTTATTAAATCTTACGTTTAAAGAAAATATTAAATTAGGTAATCCGGAAGCATCGGATGAAGCGGTTGAAGAAGCGGCTAAATTAGCGCAATGTCATGAATTTATTACGAAATTGCCAGATGGCTATGATACGAATGTAGGTTCAGTTGGTGATAAATTATCGGGCGGTGAAAAACAACGTGTCACAATAGCGAGAATGATCTTGAAAGATGCACCGATTATTGTATTAGATGAAGCGACAGCTTATGTCGACCCAGATAATGAACAAAAAATTCAAGCTGCATTAAATGCTTTAACTCAAAATAAGACGCTTATTGTTATTGCCCATCGATTATCTACCATTAAACAAGCAGATCAAATTATTGTGTTAGGTCATCAACAAATTCTTGAAAAAGGTGACCATGCAAGACTACTGGATATGAACGGTCAATATAAACAAATGTGGGATATGCACACCGGTGCGAAAGATTGGGGGGTCTCTTCTTAATTTGTAATACATTCAAATATAAAGGAGGATTAACATGTTTCAGATTACATTTAAGATTTTAAAGTGGGCGACACCTTATAGATCAAGAATGATTTTAGGATTTGTAATGTCATTTATTAATTCTATTTTTATCGCCTTACCAATCTTCTTAGCTGCCCAAGTGTTTAACCGTGTGCTATCTCATAAACAAATTGAAATGTATGAAATTATGAGTGTGTTAGGCATCATGATTTTATTAGTATTAGCAAGATTTGTGACAGCTTATTTAAAGAATAGACTTCAAGAAAGTATCGCCTATGAAATGAGTGCGAAAGAACGTTTAAATATTGGTGATAAACTTAAGAACGTAAGACTAGGGTATTTTGAAGACCATCAAACAAATGAACTTGCAACGGTTGTTACAACAGATTTAACGTTCTTAGAAAATTATGCAATGAAGATGATCGATATTGTCGTAAACGGCTATATATTAATTACTGTATTAATTTTGTCGCTTTTAGTTGTGTCTTGGGAAGTGTCACTATTAGCACTTATTGGCGTAGTGCTCTCTTTACTTTGCATTCATTTATTAGAAAAGAAAAGCCATCAAAACGCGCCGCATTATCATCACGTTCAAAATCAACTTGTTGAGAAAGTGCTTGAAGTCGTTCGAGGTATTCAAGTTATTAAATCATTCTCAAAAGAAAATACGAGTCTTCAAAGTTTTAACAAAGCAGTAGATGAAAGTAAACGCGTGAATTCAAAAATTGAATTACAATACATACCGTTTAATTTATTGCATTTGTTGAGCTTAAAGATTGTTTCTATCGTCATAGTATTTATTGCATGCTTATTATATATCAATCAAAGCATTGATTTAACAACGCTTATTATGATTTCTATCTTTTCATTTGTGATATTTGAAAGTGTGGAGAATGTAAACAGTGCAGCACACGTGTTAGAAATGATCGATATGACGTTAAATGATATTGAAGAAATTAAGAACGCACCTATATTAGATGAAACAGGAAGAGATATCGAAATCGATAACTTTGATATTGAATTTGATCATGTAAGCTTCTCATACGGAGAGCACCGTGTGATTAATGATGTGAGCTTTAAAGTAGGGGCACAAACATCTACAGCAATCATAGGACCATCAGGAAGCGGTAAGTCTACCTTATGTAATTTGTTGTTAAGATTTTATGATGTAGACGAAGGTACAATTCGAATAGGTGGCGTTGATATCCGAGATATGACACTAAGTACACTGATGTCTCATATTAGTGCGGTGTTTCAAAAGGTCTACTTATTTAATGATACAATCGAAAATAATATTTTATACGGTAAGCCAGATGCAACTAAAGAAGAAGTTATCGCAGCTGCGAAACAAGCATGCTGTCATGACTTCATCATGTCACTACCGGATGGCTATCAAACAATGGTCAATGAGAAAGGGAATAATTTATCTGGTGGAGAAAAACAACGTATATCTATCGCAAGGGCGATATTAAAAGACGCACCAATCATCATACTAGATGAAGCAACTGCGAGTATTGATCCAGAGAACGAACATCTCATACAAAGTGCAATTGATGAATTAAGCAAAGGTAAAACAGTTATCACAATCGCACATAAAATAGGAACAATTAAAAATGCCAATGAAATCATCGTATTAAACGAAGGAGAAATCATACAAAAAGGCGATCACGAAACACTCGTGAATCAAGTAGGAACTTATCAGAACTTCATCCAAATCAAGACACAATCAGAAGGTTGGAGATTGTAAGAAAATCAGTAGTATCTAAACACGAATAATGAAAACTTAATAAACAATATTTTCTAGGCGGCTTATTCTATATGATTTATATAGGATAAGTCGCCTAATATTAATTTAAATACTATTTACTATCATTATTATATTTGATTAATAATATGAATTTTCTAAACTTGCGTATTCATTTTAAAAATGTTACTTTATTTATATCGTTAAATAGTAATGATTACGATTTAGGAAGTGTTAAAATGGAAAAAACAAATAAAGTAGTGATTATTGGTGCGGGTCCTGCTGGTATAGGTATGGCTATTGCATTAATTGAAATGGGATTAGATGATATTCTTATATTAGATAAAGGACAAGTTGGTGAATCTTTTAAAAATTGGCCATTATCAACTCGTTTTATCACACCTTCGTTTACAACAAATGGATTTGGAACACCAGATATTAACGCAATCACACCTCATAGTTCCCCTGCTTTTACTTTTAAGAAAGAACATATTTCAGGCAAAGAGTATGTTCAATATTTAGAAGCGCTTGTACAGATTTATAACTTGAAAGTTGACCAACATACAAATGTATTAGATGTATCCAATAATAGAGACAATGAAACATATAAAGTGTATACAGATCATGGGACTATTGATGCTGAATATATCTTTGTTGCGACAGGGAATTTTTCATATCCTTATAAACCGTTTAAACATGGTAGACATTATAGTAAGGTTGAAAAATTTTCAGATATAAATGGTGAACTGGCTGTCGTAATTGGTGGTAACGAAAGCGGATTTGATGCAGCGCTCAATTTAGCATTATCCGGTAAAATCGTCGATATTTATACTAATTCTACAAGTTATAAACAAGAAGATGCTGATCCAAGTATTCGACTTTCTCCTTATACACACCAACGATATGAAGAATTAAAGGAACTTGGTTATCCCATACGTATTCAAACCGAACATGTGGTGAAAGAAATTGAGTATAAAAATGGTCAATATGTTATTCAATTTAACGGCGTACATGACGATGTAATAATTTCCGAAGAACCGATACTTGCTACTGGATTTAATCCTGTTCAACATAATCGACTAACTCGAATATTATTTGAAAATGATGGTACAAATTTTATGCTAACTGACGATGATGAATCAACAATTAATCCTAATGTCTTTATGATAGGAGATACGGTTAAACATCAAGATGTTATTCTTTGTTATATTTACAAATTTAGAACGCGTTTAGCTGTTCTAGCAAAATTAATATGTGACCGAGAAAGCTTTGAAGCAAATGAAGATGCTATAGAGTTCTATCAATCAAATCAAATGTTTTTAGATGATTATGATTGTTGTGATGTGAACTGTTCATGTTAAAAGTTGAATATAATATTAAAAATGGAACTTGTTCGCCGATACCAAACGGTGAACATTATATTGTGATTAAGCAGCTAAAAAAACTATCAACAGAGCAGAAATTACAGTTTAAAAGGTATATCATTCAAAAGCAATTAAAGCTCACACTAGATGAAAATTTCAAACAAAAGATAAATGACCCTGACGAATCAAAATATATTATCTCTGAATTGAATATCTTAAGACAAGAACAAGCGAAACATGTTCCTAAAGTAAAAGACATGTTTATAGCTTTTGCTTTAATCATATTAATGTTTATGTTGCCAATATATATTTCTTATTATTTATCTCAATATATTCAAAATCATTGGGTAGAGCAGTTTTTAGACTATGTAATACATACTGTTCAATTCGACGAAAAGGCTTTGAATGACTTATTATTTGGAGATTATGGGTTATTGTCACTCGGCATATATTCAATCATTTGGGCATTACCCGTTGTCGTTTTCATTAGTATTTCTACGAATATTATCAGTGAAAGTCATTTAAAATCTTATATCGTTTGGTCAATCGATCCAGTTATGACAAAAGTAGGATTAACTGGTTACGATATTGTACCAGTTATTGAAGGATTTGGTTGTAATTCCGCAGCAGTATTGCGTGCTAACCATGACTGTAGTGCTTGTACTAAAAATAACTGTATAAGTATGATCAGCTTTGGTTCATCATGTAGTTATCAAATTGGCGCGACGCTTTCCTTGTTCAGCGTCGTCAAAGCACCATGGTTATTCTTACCTTATTTAATGATTGTGTTTATCGGTGGCTTAATACATATTAAACTATGGTCCTCAAAAAGCATGATACCAACCCATTATTATGTATTAGATAAAGTTAGAAAGCCTTCAGTTATAGCTGTTTGGAAAGAATCCAAACAGACTATTCTGTCATTCTTAGCTCAAGCATTACCGATATTTATGATGATTTGTGTATGTGCGAGTATCCTTTCTATGACACCTATTTTACTGTGGGCTGCAAATGTCTTTAATCCAATTTTACAGTTGATGAATGCACCTCAAGAGATGTCAACGGGTATTCTATTCTCAATGATTAGAAAAGATGGTATGTTGTTGTTCAATATGAATCAGGGCTCATTATTGCAAACGATGTCGTTAAAAAGTGTGTTCTTATTAGTATTATTTAGTTCAACATTTTCTGCATGTTCTGTAACAATCACTATGATAATTAAAAATTTAGGGTGGAAGCAAGGTCTAGGAATTGTCGTAAAACAAATGATTACAGCGACCATTTGCTTATGTGGAACTGTATTGATTATGAATTTATTTGGAGGGATTTAATTGATATTATCAGATCAAGATATTAAGCGGTTTATTAGTGAAGGTCAAGTAAGTGTCACACCTTATCGAGAACAACTTATTGAACCCGCTTCTATTGATTTAACATTAGGCAATCATTTTCTACTACCCATTTCACCAAAAGATAATGTGCAATCGTTGAAAGATCCTATTCAGTATGATGAAGTCGTTGCCAAGTCTTTTATTATACCTGGTAAATCATTTGTGTTAGCGACTACACAGGAATGTGTGAAACTTTCAAATATGATGACGGGTTTTGTAGAAGGGAGGAGTTCAATTGGTAGAGCGGGTTTATTTATACAGAATGCTGGTTGGGTAGATCCGGGATTTGAAGGTCATATTACTTTAGAATTATTTAATGCGAATGATTTCTCATTAAAAATTGAAGAAGGTCAACGAATTTGTCAACTCGTAATAGCGCATACGCATTCACCTGCTATTTCTGGGTACAATGGAAAGTACCAAGGACAACTCAACACAACAGGTAGTAAAGTGTTTATGGATTTTGACAAATATTAAAGGTGGATTTGGTATGGAAATTTTTATCATCACTGGATTTTTAGGGAGCGGGAAGACTTCTTTACTGAATCATTTAATTAAAGATGTCCATGAAGAAGGTAAACGTATCGCTGTCATTATGAATGAGTTTGGTAAGAGGACAGTTGACTCTGAATTAATTCAGTCTGATGTAACAGTAAATGAAATCATTAATGGCTGTATATGTTGTGAAATGAAAGATGATGTTGCACATCAATTGCATATGTTATATATTGAACAACAACCAGAAATAGTTTTAATTGAATGTAGTGGTATTGCACACCCATTAGAAGTACTTGATGCATGTTTGACACCTGTACTTTCGCCATTTATAACAATAAGAAGTATCATCGGCATCATAGATATACCGGAATATCAAAAAATTTTAACCTATTCAAAACAAACACAACAACTTATCGATGTTCAACTAAAGTATTGTCAGGATATTATAGTAAATAAGCTTGATTTAATCGATTCGTGTGAGGCAATCAATGTTATTAAATCTATACAAGAACAATATCCAAGAGCAAAAACATTTTCAACAACTTATGGAAAAGTAAGTTATCATCACTTATCTAAAAAAGTTAAAAACATCCCATTTAAGAATCAAAATCAAAATTTTCATAATCATATTTACCATAAATACTACTCAATTGATAAGCCAGTTCAAATGGAAAAATTCAAATTATGGTTACAGAATTTACCCCAAAAGGTATATCGTGTAAAAGGGTTTATAACATTCGAGAATAGTCCTAATAAATATTTAGTTCAAATTTCTAATAGTAATGTGCTTATTGAAAAGTATGATATAGACATAGATGATTATCTAATTTTAATTGGAGAAAAGATAAACGAAGAAAATATCTTTTTTAGTTTATATTGAGGAAGAGAGTACTCACAAAAAAACACTTTTGTAGAAATTCACATTATGTGAATTTAACAAAAGTGTTTTTTATAAAATGGGCCTAACTCACTTAGAAACTTCAAAGCGACAGCTGTTTTTTTGATTAGATTATTTGAAAGTGCACGATATCTCGCAGTCTTCGTGCGCCAGGGCACTATTTCAGGGTATAACGCACGATATCTCGTAGACTTCGTGCGCCAGGGCGCTATTTTAGGGTATAACGCACGATATCTCGTAGTCTTCGTGCGCCAGGGCACTATTTCAGGGCATAACGCACGATATCTCAGATTCTTCGTGCGCGGCCTTCACCTCACCGTGTTCCCTCACCAAACTCTATCATCCTAAACATTCACTACTTCTGTATTTACAACTTTTGTAAATGTTGTTTGATTGATGAGCTCGGTGAGGATATTATGTTGTGTTGGGTGTAGGTTGGGATGGTCGCGATCATCTATGATTGCCCATCCGCCTACTTCATACACTTCTAATGCATCGTCTATTATATTCTGTCGATTGCCTATAAATTTTACGTACTCGACTTCTTCTTTACTTGATATATCTTCAACTAAATCTCTAACAACATGACCTACAATTGAGATACCAGGTCCTGGTATATGTGAGAGTGACTGCACTTTTTCGACGATATTAGATACATTGCCTGATATGACCGTTTGTTCTGGTCGTGTGGCGCTAAAGATAACGGCTACTGGTATGTCGTCTGTGATTTCTGCTTTAATTTCTTTAACTAAAGTTGGTAATCTCTTAACACCCATATATATGGCGAGGGTGCCACCGTGTTTGAGTGTTGTAATATCAATAGATTGTTCTTCATTATCTTTGAAGTGGCCAGTTGTAAATGTAATATTAGTTGAAACATTACGTTCTGTTAACCCACGATTAAGTTCACTCATGGCAGCTGAAGCGGCTGTTATACCAGGTACGACTTCAAATGTAATGTTGTGTGATTTTAATGTAGAAACTTCTTCCGCAAGGCGTCCAAATATTGCTGGATCGCCGCCTTTTAGACGGACGACCGTCTTATTTATGCGTGATTTTTCAACAAGTAATTGGTTAATGTCTTCTTGTTTCATAGATTTGTGATAAGGTCGTTTACCAACATGAATCCATTCCGATTCTGGTGATGAAAATTGTAATATAAATGGATTCACGAGTTGGTCGTATAAAATAACATCTGCCCGCTTAATACATCGCTCTGCTTTTTTAGATAATAATAAAGGATTTCCTGGACCTGCACCGATTAAATATACTTGGGGTTGTGCGATTATAGACATACGTATATGTCTCCATCGACCACTTCTACAGAATAAGTTGCGACACATCCTTCATCTGGTTCTTGGACTTGACCAGTCGATAAGTCAATTTTTTGATCATGAAGTGGACAGTATACATAATCTCCACTCACTGTACCTTCTGATAATGGACCTTGTTTATGAGGGCAAACATTATTAATCGCACGAATGTTTCCTTCTTCAGTTAAAAATAAACCAATTTGGGTATCTCCGACGATGACTTTCTTACCGATTAACGGTTCGAGTTCTGAAATATGTGCAACTCTTACTTTCTCATTTGTTAATGTCATATTTACACCTTCTCCACTTCAAAAATGTGACGTTTATCTTTATTTAGCACGACTTCATGCCATGGCTCTGTATCGTATGCACGTTTCGCATCCATTATGCGCGCGTAAAGTTCATCTTGTTTTTCAGGGTCAAGTACAACTGATTTCACTTGGTCAAAGCCAAGTCTCTTGAGCCATGGTGCTGTACGTTCTGCATAAATGCCTGTTTCACGATAGTATTGCATGTATGCACCACATAGTTTGACAACTTCATCTTCAGTTTCAACAGTTGTCAGTAATTCACCTGCGACGACATCTGTACCACCATTACCACCAATGTAAATTTGGAAACCATTTTCTACACCAATGACACCGAAGTCTTTTACACCTGATTCTACACAGCTACGTGGACAACCTGAAACACCCATTTTGAATTTATGTGGTGTGTCGATATATTCAAATGTTTTCTCTAAACGAATACCTAATTTTGTTGTGAATTGTGTACCGAATCGGCAGAATTCTTTACCAACACAACTTTTAACTGAACGTGTCTTCTTACCGTATGCAGATGCTGAACGCATATCTAAATCTTTCCAAATTTGTGGTAATTCTTCTTTTTTAACACCGTATAAACCGATACGTTGTGCACCAGTAATTTTGACTAATGGGATGTTGTATTTCTTAGCTACTTCACCAAGACGAATAAGTTGATCGGCATCTGTGACACCGCCGCGCATTTGTGGGATAACAGAGAATGTGCCGTCTTTTTGAATATTGGCGTGGTAACGTTCGTTCGCAAAGCGTGAAGCTTTTTCATCTTCATGGTCATGAGGGTATACCATGTTTAAATAGTAGTTAATAGCAGGGCGGCATTTTGGACATCCACCTTTATCTTTAAAGTCTAATACGTGTCGAACTTCTTTAGATGTTTTTAAACCTTTAGCCCGAATTTGAGTAACGATTTGATCTCTTGTAAGGTTTGTACATGCACAAATACTTGTTGGCGCTGCAGCAACAAAGTCGTCACCAAGTGTATATTCTAAGAGCTCTGCGATTTGACCTTTACACTTACCACATGAGTTACCAGCTTTTGTCACACGTGTGACATCAGCTACGGACGTTAAACCTTGATCTTTAATCGCTTCTACGATGACACCTTTAGAAATGCCGTTACACCCGCAGATTGTTTCATCGTTATCCATTTCAGCAACGCTAATCGCATCAACTTCTCCTGCTTTATGAAGAATTGAAACGAGTGTATATTCATCGATTGTATCGCCTTTTTTCATCATATTATAAAAGCGATTGCCTTCTTCTGTATCACCATAAAGTACTGCACCGACAATCGTCTTATCTTTGACGAATATTTTCTTATAAATGTTATCGACACCGTTAAAAGTTTCAATACCACGGACACCTTCACTTTCAGTAATCCAACCTGCACTAAATAAATCGCAGCCTGATACTTTTAAAGAAGTAAAGGTCGTTGATCCTTTGTAACCTTCAGTTGGAATGCCCGTAATATGATCTGCCAGGACTTTACCTTGGTCATATAGTGGGGCAACAAGTCCGTAAACTTTTGAACGGTGTTCTGCACATTCTCCAACTGCGTAAATTTCTGGGTCACTTGTACGCATGAAATCGTCTACTATGATACCGCGTCCAATTTCTAATCCAGCGGCACGTGCTTCTTTCGTTACTGGGCGAATACCAACTGCCATCACGACCATGTCTGTTGCGATAACACGTCCATCTGATAAACGTATAGCTTCAACATAGTCTTCACCAATAATTTCTTGTGTATTCGCTTGTAATTCAAATTTAATACCTTGCTTTTCAAGGTCTGCTTTTAAAAGTTCTCCTGCTTTACGATCCAGTTGTACTTCCATCAGCCATTCTGCTAAATGTACGACTGTCACGTCCATACCTTGATCTACAAGACCACGTGCGCATTCTAGACCGAGTAAACCGCCACCTATAACAATGGCACGTTTTTTAGTCTTAGCTGTTTCTAACATCTTTTCAGTGTCATCTATGGTTCTGAAACCGACAACACCTTCTAGACGAGAACCATCAATTGGTAGAATGAATGAATCAGAACCAGTCGCAATAATCATTTGGTCATATGATACTTTCACGCCATGTTCTGTTTCGACTTGTTTTAGTTCACGATCAATTTTTACAACCTTATTACCTGTTATTAATCGAATGTTATGTTCTTCATACCATTCATAAGGGTTCATAATCGTTTCTTCTTTTGTCATTTTATTTTGAAGAATGTTTGATAACATGATTCGGTTATAGTTTGGATAAGGTTCTTTACCGATGATTGTGATTTCAAAGCGGTCTGGATCACGATCTAGAATTTCTTCAATTGTACGGACACCAGCCATACCATTACCGATCATTAAAAGTTTTGTTTTACTCATGCATATCCTCCTTCGTTGAATCTAACCATGCTTTAATTTTCACTGCATAGTGTTGTGTTCGTTGAATATCTTGGCCATGTGAGCTAATACTAATTGTTAGGCCATTGTGTTCAATATCTAAGGTGTTATAAAAGTTGGATTGTTTGCGATCCCCGGTATGATTGACCCATTGAGAGGGTAGGGCGTCTTGAGCTACTCGGTCATTCGTTTCGGGCTGGTTAGTTGCGATAATAATTAAATCTGCATGGGCAATATGTTCTCGTTGATAGTCTGCTTGTATAAGGCGAATATGTTTCGTTGGTTGAATCATATCAAAGTGCTCATGAAATTCGCGTGCGATAACATCAATTGAGCAAGGCTCTGATTTCAATTTAGAGAACTTTCTCCATGCAATTTTGCCACCACCAATGATTACGACATGTTTATCTTTAAGGTTAAGTTGTACTGGATACATCCGGTACCGCCTCACATTCAGCAATTCTTAAATGTACGATGTCTTTTAATAACGGATGAAAATTAATAGCCGTCGTATATGTGATAGGATTCGGTAAACCTAGAGACTCTATTTGACGTTTCGACTTGTTTACAAGGAAACCATCATAGAAGAAAAATGGAATAATTAATAATTTACGATGCTTTTTAGCGATTTTCGGTAACGTTTCTTTAAAGCGCAGTTCACCATAGACCATACTCGGGTAACATGGATTTTGATCCGTTGATAGTTCGTGACAAATTCGTGTAAGTGCAACATCCGGTTCATCAAAGCGTGCATTACCGTGAGCAAGTACGACAATTCCAGTTTCATCATCAATGTCATCTTTGTAAGCTTCAAGTTGTGAAGCAACCCAGTTTGTCATAATCGGGTGTGTGCCCAATGGTTTACTTAATATAAACTGCACGTTCGGGTTCTTGTCTTGAAACGATTCATATAACGCTTCGATATCTTCATAATAATGAGAAGCGGTAAACAATAATAACGGCACAAGATGAATACGTGAATATCCAGCATCAACCGTTTGTTGAATCACTTCATCTAATAGGATCTCTTCACTTTCTAAAAAGGCCACCTCATAATCAATCTCATCACTATTAAAAGTTTGATGAATAAAATTTAATAACGTTTCATTTAACTTTCCCTTTCTCATACCATGAACAACTAAAATCGTCTTTCGCATGACAATCCCTCCTACATCTTTATTCTAAAACAATATAATGAAAGTTTGTGAATTTTTTCTCAAAAAGAAGAAAAATAGGGAATTCCCTATATATTAACGTGAAAAAATAAATCATGCATATGATTTTTTGTAATAACTGACAAAAATATTTTTTAAATTTTCAGATTTGTATAATTATAAATTTTCCTAAACGTGATAGCATGAAATTGTTTATCAAAATAAGCAAAGGGGTCGTGCACATTGGTAAAGGAAAATGATAAGGCAAAGAACGAAGATAGGTCTAACAAAAAGTTTAGTATGCCACATATATATGTGATTTTATTTGTTTTCGGTGTGATTGCAACTGTTTCTACATATTTAATTCCATCAGGTGAGTTTGATAGGGTTAAAGGGCCTGAGGGTAGAGAAATGGTAGACGCAGATTCATTTCATTACATAGATTCAGCACCAGTTGGTTTGGTTGATTTTATTTCGATTATACCACGAGGTTTAATTGAAGCAGGAGAAATTGTCTTCTTTACACTTATCATCGGTGGGATGTTTATGGTGTTAAGACGTACAGGTATTATTGAAATTGGTGTGGATAAACTTGCACGCCAGTTTATAAATAAAAGCATTTTGATTATTCCAGTATTAACAACAGTATTTGCGATTATTGCAACATTAATCGGTACAGCAGAGTTGTCACTCGTTTATATTCCGGTTATTATTCCGCTTATTATTGCGTTAGGTTATGACTCTATAACCGCTACATCTATTGCATTGTGTGGTACTGTAGTCGGCTTCACGGTCGGTGTATTAAATCCAATCAATACAGGATTAGCACAAAAATTATCAGGTATTCCAACATTTTCAGGACTTGGATTACGTTTAGCTATTTTTGTGATTGTACTATTTGTAACGATATTATTTATTATGAAATACGCTAAAAAAATTAAAAAAGATCCTTCAATCAGTTTAGTTTATCATGATGATACTGAGAAGCGACATATGTACAAAGATATTACGAATCAAGAACCACTCGTTGCGACTAAACGACAAAAAATCGGTATTGCCGTAGTGCTCTTATTCTTTATCATTCTTGTATACGGCGTTATTACACAAGGCTGGTTTATGGTAGAAATGTCAGGTCTTTTCATAGTTATGGGTATTGTAGTAGGTTTAGTCACTGGATTGAATACGCGTGAAATTTGTGAGTCATTTAATGATGGTTTCAAAGATGTATTAATGGGTGCCATTATTGTAGGACTTGCACGTTCAATAGCCGTTGTACTTGAAGACGGTAAAATTATGGACAGTATCGTTCACGGATTAGGTTCTGTTATCGATGGTGCAACACCAACAGTAGCAGTAGTCGGTATGTATATCGTACAAGTGTTGATTAATTTTATTATTTCTTCAGGAAGCGGACAAGCGTTAGTGACAATGCCAATTATGGCACCATTAGCAGATATGCTAGGTATTACAAGACAGACCGCAGTCTTAGCCTTCCAATTAGGAGACGGATTTACACATGTCTTCTATCCAACAAGCGGGTACTTTATGGCAGCATTGGCAATCGGAGGCGTATCATATACAAAATGGATCCGATTCTTCTTCCCACTCTTTATCGTATGGGGTGTCATTTCAATCATTTCATTAATCTTTGCGCAGTTAATCGGTTGGTCGTAGGGAGAAAATTAATAAGTTGTAGAAGGAGATTCAAGTTTGATAACTTGGGTCTCTTTTATTTATAGATTGATAATTATTATAACGGTGTGGCACAATATATTTATTAATTAAAGGGGTGTCATATGAAGATAAATAGAGTCATCAATCATAATGTGATTAGTGTCACCCACAACAACCAAGAACGTGTTGTGATGGGGAAAGGGATAGGTTTTCAAAAGCAAGAGGGCGATATTGTGGAAGAATCAAAGATTGAAAAAATATTTGATTTAAGTAGCCAGGAAATTTCTGATCGCTTTAAAACGTTATTAATCGAAGTGCCGATTGAAGTGGTTCAAGCTGTTGAGAAAATAATCGAAGTATCGAAAGATAAATATCAAAAAGATCTCAGCGATACTATTTATGTTGCACTGACGGATCATATAAACTTTGCTATTGAGCGACAAAAAGAGGGAATGGCTATAAAGAATGGATTGCTATGGGAAACGAAGCGTTTTTATCCAACTGAGTATGAAATTGGTGTTCAAGCATTAGATTGGATTGCTGAAATTGTTGGTGTTCGTTTACCTGAAGATGAAGCGGGATTTATTGCAATTCATTTGTTAAATGCAGAACATAATAACTTAGCAGACTATAATCAAGTCACAGAAATGGTGCAAAATATTTTAAGCTTAGTGAAATACCATTTTAGATTAGATTTTGATGAAGAAAGTCTAACTTACTATAGATTTGTGACACATTTAAAATTTCTTGCACAACGTATTTTCTCAAGTAACCCGCTTGATACAAATGAAATCGAACTTTACGAGGTAGTAAAAGAAAAATATAAACATGCATTTAAATGTGTGAAGAAAATTGAAGTATTTTTATTGAAAAAGTACCAGTATGAAATGACGCATGATGAAGCGTTGTACTTAACGATTCATATACAGAGATTAATTTCCAGAAATGAAAGCGTTGACAATAAATAATTATGTGATATATTGATGTTACGAAAACAAAATAAACAATTAATTGTTTAGGATTGTTACTGTTCGGCAGGCGAGACCTAAATCATTAATAGGTGAATTTATCTAGGGATAAGTCTATCTATTTATGATTTGGGTCTTTTTTTATTGTTCTAAACAAGACGGGAGAGATATAAAGATGACAAATGAACAAAGGATGGCTGATGAAATACTTAAACACATTGGCGGTAGTAACAATGTTAAAAACTTAACACATTGTATGACACGTTTAAGATTTGTGTTGAAAGATGACAGTAAGGCTGATGATGATGCCATAAAAAATATTGATGGCGTTATGGGGTTACGTAAGCAAGGTGGACAATATCAAGTTATTGTAGGAAACAATGTATCACACACTTATACAGCATTGATGAAAAGTGGTGTCAGTGGTGGCGCTAAAAGTAATGAACCAGTTGAAAAGAAAAAGTTAACCTTTAAACAGGTGGGTATCAATATTCTTGATGCGATTATCGGAACGATGTCACCATTAATTCCTGCAATTATTGGTGGTTCGATGATTAAATTATTGGCCATGTTATTAAGTATGACGGGCGTACTGTCAGAAAGCAGTTCAACGTATAATATTTTAAATACTATAGGAGATGCACCTTTCTTCTTCTTACCAATGCTTGTTGCAGTATCTGCAGCGAGGAAATTTAACAGTAACGTATTTTTAGCATTGGCAATTGCTGGTGTTATGGTACATCCAGTATTTATGGAAATTATGGAAAAAGCAGCAGAAGGTAAAGAAGCAACTTTCGCATTTATTCCAGTTATGTCAGTGAAATATACTTATACGATTATTCCAGCAATCGTCATGACTTGGTTACTGAAATATATTGAAGATTTTGCAGATCGTATTACACCAATTGTAATGAAAAACTTCTTGAAACCAATGTTAATCTTATTAATTGCTGCACCAATAGCGATTATTATCGTAGGTCCAACAGGCATTTTGATTGGTACAGGACTATCTCAGATTGTCTTCTTTGTACATGATAAATTAGGATTTTTAGCAGTAGCTATCGTAGGTGCTTTATGGCCATTATTAGTTATGACAGGTATGCACCGTGTATTCACACCAACGATTGTTCAAACAATTGCTGAAACAGGTAAGGAAGGTATGGTTATGCCATCTGAGATTGGCGCTAACTTATCATTAGGGGGCGTTTCATTAGCAGTAGCATTTAAAACGAAAAATAGAGAATTACGTCAAACGTCATTGGCAGCTGCATCATCAGCCATTATTGCAGGTATAACTGAGCCAGCACTATATGGGGTTGCTATTCGATTAAAACGTCCAATGATTGCATCTGTTATTACAGGATTTATTGCAGGTGCTGTAGCAGGGCTTGCAGGTTTAGCAAGTCATTCTATGGCAGCACCAGGTTTGTTTACGAGTGTACAATTTATTGAAAAAGATAATCCAATGAGTATAGTGTGGATTATTGTTGTAATGGTTCTATCGGTTGTTCTTTCGTTTATCTTAACGTTAGTGCTTGGATTTGAAGATATTCCAGAATCTGAAGATGAATTATTAGATTTAGGTACTCAAGATCATCTAACAGTTGCAGCACCTGTTGAAGGGCATATTAAACCAATTGAAAGTGTTGAAGATGATGTATTTAGTAGAGAAGTAATCGGAAAAAGTATGGCAATTGAACCAACAGGTAATAAAATTTATGCACCCGTAACAGGTACGGTAACTTCTGTATTTCCAACAAAACATGCTATCGGTATAACAGGAGATAATGGTGTTGAAGTATTAGTACATGTAGGCATTGACACGGTGAAATTAAATGGAGAACCATTTACATCAACAATTGAACAAGGTGATCATGTAACTGTTGGCGATATTCTTGGAACATTTGATTTAACTCAAATTATTGAATCTGGTTATGATCCGACAACGATTATTGTCATTACAAATACAGATGAATATGAATCTATAACATCCTTTGATCACGCAGAGGTTAAAGCACAAACATCTATATTAGGAGTGGTTAAATTATGACAATAAAATATTTCCCGGAAAATTTTCTCTGGGGTGGTGCAATAGCAGCCAATCAAACAGAGGGCGCTTGGGATAAAGATGGTAGAGGAATCAGTAATATTGATTTAATTCCTCATGGTTCAAAGAGACAAGATATAAAGTTAGGTTATAAAAAGAGCGAACTTGATCAGAATGAATATTATCCAAGTCATACTGGTATAGATTTTTATCATCATTATAAAGAGGATATTGGCTTACTTGCTGAAATGGGTTTGAAAGTATTTAGAACATCTATATCTTGGAGTAGAATTTATCCAAATGGTGATGAAGAAATGCCGAATCAGGCAGGTATAAATTATTACAAAGATTTATTCAAGACATGTAAACAACATGGTATGGAATTACTCGTTACACTTGCGCATTTTGATATTCCAATGGGTATAGTTGAAAAATATAATGGGTGGAAAAATAGAGAAACGATAGATTTATATATTAAATTTGCAGATACATGCTTTAATAATTTTGGAGAATACGTGAATTATTGGATTCCATTCAATGAAATTAATGTAGTGTTACACAGTCCATTTTCAGGTGGAGGATTATACTTTGATGATAGTGAAAATAGGGAAGAAATATTATATCAAGCCGCACATTATATGTTAGTAGCAAGTGCGAAAGCTGTTCGAAGTTGTCATCGTATTACACCACAAGCAAAAATTGGATGTATGATTGCCGGTGGTAGTTTCTATCCATACAGTTGTAATCCAGAAGATGTATGGCAGTCTATGAATGATGAAAGAACAAATACTTTCTTTGTAGATGTGCAAGCGAAAGGTAGATATCCATACTATATGGATTCATTTTTTAAGAATAAAGGGATTAACATTGAAATAGATGAGTCAGATAAAGAAATTCTGAAAGAAACGGTGGATTTTGTAGCATTTAGTTATTATGCGTCTCGAACGTCTATTGCGGATATATCAAGAGTTGAAAAAAATGAAGGTAATGTAATTGTATCAGCCAAAAATCCTTATCTTAAAATGAGCGATTGGGGATGGGTTATCGATCCGCTTGGTTTAAGGATAACGATGAATCAAATATATGAAAGATTTGAAAAGCCACTATTTGTCGTTGAAAATGGATTAGGTGCCAAAGATGTGATAGAAGCAGATGGAACAATTCAAGATGATTATCGTATTGATTACATGAAACAGCATATAGAAGCTATGTACGATGGTATTCAAGATGGCGTTCCATTGTTGGGATATATAAGTTGGGGTATTATCGATTTAGTGTCTGCATCAACAGGAGAAATGAGTAAACGATATGGCATGATTTATGTAGATAAAGACGATGTAGGAAGCGGGACACTCGAACGTCGAAAGAAAAAGTCTTTTGATTGGTATAAAAAAGTTATCCAACAAAATGGAATTGAAGTATAAAATTAAACTGAATAAGCACATATAAAACACATCACTTCAATCTGATATTAATCAGGTAAGTGATGTGTTTATTCTTGTAGATTAAATAATTCGTTAGATGATTTAATCATGGTAGGATGAGTATATATTATTTCGTAGCACACTATTTTTTTGTGTAATTATTAGTTTTATATATATAAAATTAGACTAATGGGAAAAATAAGAAAATTATATACTGGAAAATTTAATTACAAATGTATAAAATTATGAATAAAGGGTAATATACTTTTATGGAACAAAGGATGTTTGAAGGAGGAGCACTGATGAAGAATGTTATTTTACCAATTGTAAAAGTTACGACACCTATTGTTGGTGGACGGTTAATAGGGAAATTTGCAGTGAAGAATGCAAGAAAGGATTATAGTAAAAATGTGAAACCACCATTTTCACCACCTGGTTATATATTTCCTATTGTGTGGCCAATATTGTATATGTCAATGGGTATTGCTTATGCACTCGTATCTCACAAACCAGGGAAGAAGCGGATTAAGGGTGCTTATTATACACAATTGGGTTTAAATTATGGGTGGTCAATATTGTATTTTAAGTATAAATTAAGATTCAGCGCATTGATTGAAAGTGCTGTATTGTTAGGTGCTGTCTTGATGACAACGATAACATTCTTTAATGTGAAGAAGTTAGCGGGTTTGATATTGGTTCCGTATACACTTTGGAGTGCTTTTGCGACTTATTTAACAGCTGGTAACTGGTTATTAAATAAAGACAATCCAAGATATACAGATAAGTCAAATGTTTAAGCTTATAAGAACTTTCATCTATATAGCACTTTATTGGTTTATCACTCAAATGTTTATTGTACAAATTGGACTGCGTATACATGATAAGTGGTTAGTACGAGATTTTCGATATTTTAAGAGTGGTTCTTTGGAACAAAATGGTCAATTATGGCAAAAACTTGTAAAGGTGAAATGTTGGAAAGATCATTTGCCAGATGGTCAAATGATACAATCGGATATTGTCAGCAAATCGCACTATAATCAGTCAAGTAATATAACGAATATAGAGAAGTTTGTGATAGAAACGAAACGAGCAGAATTGGTTCATTTATTATCTATCTTGCCAATTGTTGTATTTATCAAGTCGAAGAAAAGTATAAAAGTAATAAATATTGTTTATGTGGTCATTGCTAATGTTCCTTGCATCATTGTGCAACGTTATAACCGACCTAAGTTACAACGTATATATTTGAAAAAGCTAATAAGAAAAGGTGATTAAATGGTTAACAAACAAGTTGTCGTCATTGGCGGAGGATTAGGTGGTATAACAAGTGCTATCCGCATGGCTCAAGCAGGTTATCACGTAGATTTATATGAAAAAAATAACCACATCGGTGGAAAGGTAAACCGCATAGAGACGGGAGATTACGGGTTTGATTTAGGGCCATCTATCTTAACGATGCCTAAAATATTTCAACGTCTTTTTGAACAGTGTGGAAGAAGGCTTGAAGATTATGTGAGCATTCGCAAATTACCATTACAAATTAGAAATGTCTATCCTGATGGAACTGTTATAGATTTATATGAATCGATAGAAGACACTTTGATTCAGAACAAACATCTTTCATCTAACGATATGACACAACTAAAAACTTTTTTTGAGTATGCTAATAAAATTCATCATCAAGCTGAACGCAGTTATTTCGATAAAGGTATAGATCATTTGTCGGATATTATCCGGTTTCATGGACCTCTGTCAGCTTTAAAGCAGTTTGATTATTTTCATACGATGCAACAAGCAATCGATAAGCGGGTAGATAATCCATATTTGAGGGAAATGCTAGGTTACTTTATTAAATATGTAGGATCATCTTCATACGATGCACCGGCTGTATTAAGTTTATTACCTGAAATGCAACATGAGGAAGGTCTTTGGTATGTAGATGGCGGGATTCATAAATTAGCAGAAGCGATGGAACAATTAGCACGCGAATTAGGTGTCTCGATTCATTTAAATGCACATGTGGAGCGTATTATATATAATCAAAACAAAGAAGTTACGGGTATTCAACTTGATAATAATGTACATCAACATGCTGATTATATTATCTCAAATATGGAAGTATTACCTGTATATGAAAAATTAATGAATATGAAACAAAGTCGGTTAAATCAGTTAGAAAGCAAATTTGAACCCGCGAGTTCGGGATATGTTATGCATTTAGGAGTAGATAAAAGCTATCCCGAACTTAGACATCATAATTTCTTCTTCTCTAAAGATTCAAAGCGTAATTACGATGAAGTCTTCCATCAGTATATCTTACCCCAAGATCCGACTATTTATATAGTCAATACAAATAAGACTGATCCGACACAAGCACCTAAAGGACAAGAAAACATCAAAATATTACCGCATATACCATATATTCAACATCAGCAATTTAGTCAAGATGAATATCAAGCTTTTCGAGAACGCATATTAGACAAATTAGAGTCCATGGGATTACATGGTTTAAGAAAGCACATCATATACGAAGATATTTGGACACCACATGATATAGAACGTACTTATCAATCTCATAAAGGTGCTATATATGGGGTCGTTTCAGATAAAAAGAAAAACAAAGGATTTAAATTTCCTAAAAAGAGTCAATACTATAAAAACCTTTATTTTGTTGGGGGTTCTGTCAATCCTGGCCCAGGAATGCCAATGGTCACATTAAGTGGTATGCAAGTAGCTGATAGTATTATTGCTGAAGACGGAAAGTAGTTGATATAGATGATAATAATAGTATATGTTGTAACACTAATCTTGACGATTTGTACGATGCTAAGTGGGGCATTGATGTACTTCAGGCGCTGTAAGATTAATCCTAGTCATATGGAAGCTTCTAAGACACCTGTTAGTCTCATTATTCCTGCTAGAAATGAAGCGAAAAATTTACCGAACTTACTTAAACGTGTGGCCAATCATAAAGATATAGAAATTATTGTCATGGACGATGACTCTACAGATCAAACTTGCGCAATTGCCGAACAATATGGCGCACATGTTTATAAAGTTTCAAAGCATGCTACTTGGAAAGGTAAATCGCATGCTTGTTGGGAAGGTAGTCAGGTTGCCTCTCACAATATGTTGCTGTTTGTAGATGCTGATGTTCAATTTAGTAGTCTTGATAGTATTTGGCAAATCGTAAACCAATATAAATTGCAACAGTATAGAGGGCTACTTTCTATACAGCCTTATCATATGATTGAACGATTGTATGAGAACGCATCGGCATTATTTAACGTAATGACGATAGTAGGTATGAATACATTCTCTATTACGAAGTCTAAATATGATGACCAAATGGCATTTGGTCCAGTCATTCTAACGAATAAGCAAGATTACGAATTAACACAAGGTCACTTTAACGCAAAAGATTCAATTATCGAAGGTTTCGCTATAAGTAAGTCTTATCATCAACATGCTTTACCAGTGGAATTATATGAAGGTCAAGGTGTTGTGAATTTTAGAATGTATCCTCAAGGATATAAATCGCTTATAGAAGGTTGGAGTAAGCATATTGCATTAGGCGCTCAAGTAACGAAGCAATCAACATTGGCTTTAATCGTATTGTGGTTAATTGGTACTGTGACTTCAACAATAATGGTTATAATATCGTTATGGTTAAATCCTATATTTATCGCATTAGCTTTAATGGTGTATGTTTTATATGCCTTTCAACATTATATTATTTTAAAGAGAACTGGGAATTTTCATATCTTAGTGAGCGTTTGTCATCCATTGATGTTCATGAATTTTATGATGATATTTATGAAATCATGGTTTGATGTCCATGTGTTTAAAATAATTCAATGGAAAGGGAGAAAAATAAATTTATAAAAATTGCAACACTCAAAAGTATTCACATGGGGTTATCGAGGAGGACAATTAGTGAATCAATTAGAGAAAGATTATAGACACTGTCACAATATTATGAAGTTACATTCAAAGACGTTCTCATATGCATTTGATATGTTAGAACTGAATAAAAAGAAAGCGGTGTGGGCAATTTATGCCGTTTGTCGCATTATAGATGATAGTATCGATGAATATCAAGATCTCGAACAATTAGAATGTATCGCAAATGATTTGGATGCAATATATAACCATAACGTTCAACGATATCAAAGCGACGATTCCATTATGAATGCTTATCGCCATACGTTGAAAGACTATGCTATTCCTCACCAACCGTTACAAACTCTTATACATTATGTTAAAGAAGATTTACATTTAAAACGCATACAAACTGACGAGGACTTATCTCTATATTGTTATGGTGTGGCAGGAACAGTGGGTGAATTGCTCACACCCATACTAGCATCAAAACAAAAAGCGCATATTAAACAAGCTGAACACGCAGGAATTGCTTTAGGAAAAGCACTTCAATTAACAAATATTTTAAGAGATGTTGGAGAAGATTTTAAACGAGATAGAATTTATTTAAGCAGAGAACGATTAGCATTATATAATGTCGATTTATTTGCTATATATCAAGGTGGTATAACTCAATCATATATTAATTTATGGGAAAGTTATGCTCAAGAAGCCACTGCGTTATATGAAAAAGCTTTAAATGGGATGACTTATTTTGATGAAGAAGTACGTTATATTATTGAAGTAGCAGCAAGCATATATCTTGAAATACTTGAAGAAGTTAGACAATCCAGATACACATTGCATCAAAAAGTTTTTGTTAATAAAAGAAAAAAATTAAAAATTTATCGTGAAGTTATGGCGAAATATAATAGAGGTGAATCTATATGAGAATTGCAGTCATAGGTGGTGGTGTATCAGGATTAGCATCAGCTGCGCGGTTAGCCGCAAGAGGTCATCAAGTCGATATTTATGAGAAAAACAAACAAATAGGTGGTAGGATGAATCAAATAAAGCAAGATGGCTTTACGTTTGATATGGGTCCTACAATTGTGATGATGCCCGAAATTTATCAAGATGTATTTAAGTATGCTAATAGAGATATCAATGATTATTTAGAAATCAAACAATTGTCTCATATTTATGATGTTTACTTCAGTGATGACGATCAAGTACGTGTACCTACAGACTTATCTCAATTAAGAGATATGCTTGAATCTATTGAACCAAATTCTACACATGGATTTATGTCATTCTTAACCGATATTTACGAGCGATATGAAATTGCACGAAAGCATTTCTTAGAACGTACATTTCGTAAGCCTTCAGACTTCTATAATCCATATACATTATATCAAGGTATGAAATTAAAGACATTCGATAAAGCAGATAACTTAATAGAAAAATATGTCGCTAACGACAAAATTCAAAAGATTTTAGCATTTCAAACGTTATATATCGGAATAGATCCGAAAAAAAGCCCCTCGTTATATTCCATTATTCCAATGATTGAATTGATGTTTGGTGTGCACTTTATTAAAGGTGGCATGTATCGCTTTGCAGAAGCGCTTCAAACTTTAAATGAAGAACTCGGTACACATATATACACAGGGACGAATGTAGAAGAAATCATCATTGATCCACGTTATAAGCGTGCGGAAGGTCTAAAAGTAGAGGGTCGCATTGAACGTTATGATAAAGTTTTATGTACAGCAGATTTTCCTTATGCCGCATCATCATTGATTAAAAAATCATTTCAATCTAAGAAATATACAACAGAAAATATCAATAATATGGATTATTCTTGCTCAGCATTTTTAATGTATATAGGTGTTGATTTGGATTTGTCAGAAGAAATTTTACTACATAATGTCATATTCTCACAAGATTTTGATGAAAATATTAAAGAAATCTTCAATGGCACATTATCAGAAGATCCTTCTATATATGTTTATGCGCCAAGCGTTGAAGATAAAACGCTCGCTCCAGAGGGTCAAACAGGAATATACGTGTTAATGCCAGTATCCGAGCTTAAGACTGGTCATGTAGATTGGACAGATGAAGCGACAGTATCACAAGTGAAAGAAATAGTTTATAAAAAAATGGCTACTGTTAAAGCATTAGCACATGTAAAAGAACATATCGTAACTGAAATCATATTTACACCTAAAGATTTCGAAAGTCATTATCATGCGAAATTTGGGGCAGCCTTTGGTTTAATGCCAACGCTTGCTCAAAGTAATTATTATAGACCACCGAATATAAGTAGAAATTATCAAAATCTTTACTTTGCAGGAGCAAGTGTACATCCAGGTGCAGGTGTACCTATCGTCTTAACTAGTGCGAAAATTACAGTAGACGCGATGTTAGAAGATATAGAAAAAGGTATATAAAAAAGCAACTAGGACATAGTAATCTAGAATGGTCATTAGATTACTATGTCCTAGTTTTTTTATTGTGTATTAATCAAATGTAATTGTTTGAGGTGTATCGACCTCATCATCATTCATAATTTTGATGGCTTTAGGTGTTAATTTAAGTACGCATAAATCGGGATCATTTTTAGAATCGAAAAATGAGTTATCTTGTTTATTCCAAAGCCAATCAATCGTATCTTTATCTTTGAGAATTTCTACGTGTGCTTCTATTTCAAGAAAGCTACGATTCTTTGTTTCGTCATATCCAATTAAGACATGTGCTCTAGGATTATCCTTAAACTCAATAACTTTTTGAGAATCAATGCTTGTCTTTGTATATAGTGTATAATCATCATGATAAAAAACCATATATCGACTATTTGGTATATTGTTAAGTGCTGTAGAAAGTACACCGATTCTAGATGTATCTAATATACGTTCAATTTCAGCTTTGACTTTATCATTTGTCATATCTCAATCACCTCTACAATCTATTTACCCTAAAGTCTCATATTGTATGCATAGTCATTATGTGAATCTGTATAACGAAAATTTGTCATATTACCATGATAGTTGCTCCAAGAACTTAACTAGTCGCTTGTAAAATTCCTGTAAATAAGAAACCAATACTATTAAGTAAGAGGGAAGTTATGATTAATGTTTATACTTTTGCGCTAAGACGATTTCGTTATAATTTATATTCTCACGTATTTGTCCTGCAACGGTGTTATTGATTTTGTTGTGTTTAATGAGCTCGTCTAAATAGTGGCGTTGCATATATAATGCTTGTAATTTATGATTTGTAAATGATTCTTGAGATACCACTTGATGTGAATGGTCGTCTTGTTTACGACGTTGTTCTTGCCATTTCAGTATTCTACTAATGTTGTAATACTGATTAATAACCAGACTTACTTCTAATACATTTGTACTATTCTGTTCTTCTTTCATACGTAACGTAACATGATGGTTCACGATACGCATAATTTTTTGAACGTCTTTAAAACTATTCGCGTATTCTTGCATTTTTGTTTCTTTATCCTCTGATTTGAAATGCTTAATTGCTTTTAATCGAATGACAAACATCTTGATGTAGTTGATAGCTTTATCTCTAAAGGAGGCATTACGATGTGTTTCAGATAACTCTACAACATTACGGTAGTTATTAATATCTTGGTACGTAGCTTTATCACTTTCGATTAGTCTTTCTAATGTTTCTGTTTCAACTGTATGGGCGATTTCTTCTAAACGTTTTAGTTCTTTAGTGTTTTTATTATTCGGTTCGGAATTAAGTAGGAATAATAACTCTCCATAATATTGATTGAGCACAGGTCTAAAATCTGCATTGCTATCAACTTTACTTTCCGATTTCAAATGAGCAATGACTTGTTGTACGATAAATATCTTAGCAGATTGATAAGTCATGCCTTTAGTTGATGAAGTCTTGGCTGTAGGTGTAATAAGAGGTAAGACCACTTGTGCTAATATTAGGCTTAATAAGACCATTAATGATGCAATAAATAATAAATCATTTCGATATAGAAAAGCGTCACCTTGTGTAATGACATAAGGTAAAGTTAGTGCCATTGATAATGAAATCGTCCCATGAATACCACACATTGTCATTATAAATGCATAGCGAAGGCGTGATGGTGGTGTTTCAAAGGTGTCATCATTTAAATAGGATTGGATATTTTTCGGATAATAAAAATCTTTATACCAAAAATAAACCCATACAAAACGACAAATATATATGGCTAAAGCAATCAGTAGTGTTGTTGTGATTAAGAATATTAAGTTATCAGGTTCTGTTTGGAAGATGTCTATTATGACTGTTGGAACAAGATAACCTAAGACAACAAATACAAATCCATTCAAGGCATAACTTAATGTGCTCCAAATTTGATGATAATTCATTTGAAGCTCGGTTTGAGCTTTAATGAGCCGGTCGCGTTCCCAGCCATGAATCAGTCCAGCAACAACGACTGCTATGATACCAGAAGCATGAAAGTGTTCTGCTAAGAAATATACAGCAAATGGCGTTAATAATTGAATAAATGTTAACGTATTATTATCTTTTAAACCTTTATTAGCTGTTAAATCTATTCGGATTCTTACAATAATTGTTCCAACAATAGCACCAATCAAGACACCAATGATAGTTGAAATGACAAACTGTTCAATAGCGTGAACTGCTGAGAATGCACCTGTAACTAAAGCTGTAACCGCGATTTTAAATGAAATAATACCTGCTGCATCGTTTAGTAAAGACTCTCCTTCTAGAATAGACATAGAACCTTTAGGTAATAATTTTCCACGTGTAATCGCTGAGACCGCAACAGCATCTGTCGGACAAAGTATAGCAGCAATGGCAAATGCGGCAGGCATCGGTAATTCTGGCCATATCCAATGAACAAAATAACCAACACCAATAACCGTAGTAAATACGAGTGCCATAGACATTAATAATATCGGTTTACGATATGCTAACAAATTAGAACGTGAAACATGAGTGCCTTCAACAAATAATAGTGGTGCAATAACGGCTATCATAAATAATTCAGAATTAAATTCAAAGTACAAATCAATTGGTAAGAAGAAGACACCAACGCCTAATCCAATTTGAATAAATGCAGTCGGTATATTAGGAAATCGATTGTTAATAATCGAACTAATAATAACTGCCAAAATAAATATTAAAAGTGCTTCTAATAATTCCATATCAAACTCCTTAACATTTTATCAAACATATTTTAACACTTTTCAATAGAGCAGGACATTATATTTATGTGTCTATATAGATTGTTTATGAGTATTGATAATCAGAATTATTCAAATGGAATCATATTAGACGCATAGATTGCGATACGTATATTTAATGATTGGATTGGATCTTCTATATTAGTGCCTATTAGATTACTACATTTGTTTATACGGTATTTGACGGTATTTCTATGGATAAATATTTTCTCTGCTGTTTTTGTGATATCGCACTGGTTATCCATATAAATTTTTAATGTTTGTTTTAATTCTATGTCTTTTTTAGTCTTTGGATAGCTAAGTGGACCGAGTGTATGTTTCACAAATGGTAAGAGCTTCTCTTGTGGTATGAGCTGCAATAATTCTTGAATATCTTTCGAATGGTATTGGGAAATAAATGATTTTTCATTGTTAAATAAGCCATTCTCAAATGCTTCGCTTGCTTCAAAGAATGATGAAGGTAATTGAGAGAACTCTGTTACTTCATTTCCTATACCAAAAGATATTTGATCTTCAAAATAATCATTGTAACTGATTTGTAGTCGTTCAATCATCTCTAGGTGATCTTCTTGTTTGTTCTGTATTAAAATGACAAAGCGATCATTGCTTGGTAATCGATAAACACTGATGTATGAGTCGATTTCGGATAATTTATCTGTTAACCATTGAAAAGTTAATTGGTGCAATTCGTTTAAGTAATAACTATTTTCTAAGTTAGTCTTAGCATCTATGCCACAAATGATAGTTTGGTAGTAGTCTGATGGGTAGATATAATATTGTCTTAATAAATCCGCATGTTTTTTGATAGATAATGCTTGGTCACTTTTGTTGTAGACGAGTGATTCAAAGAAGCGGTTAATGTCGTTCTTTTCTACTTCTTGAATTTTAGTATTTTTGTACAAGGCGAAACTAAGCACGCTCACAACTTGTTCAATTGTTAAAAGACTAAATGGATAAGAAAGTTTATTCACTTGAGATACCATTATGTAGTAAGGGAAATATGTGTAACCCAACACTTTAAAGATAACATGGTCTTTATTTTCGAATACTAAGTTGTTTTTATCTTGTGTGAGTTCCTCTTGTTGATGTGCATTGAAATAAGCGACGTGTTCAAATAATAATGACTGACTTTGTCTATAGTGATGACTGATCGCTTCAGGCTTCTTGAACGGGTTAAATAATATAATAGGTACGCCAAGTAATTTACTCATGCGTTCAATCATATTATCAATGCTGAACCCTTTAATAAGCAGTTGGTTAAGTTCTTGTTGAACTTGCAATGCATAATTTAATTTGCCCGTTTCAGAGTCGGATATAAAGGATGAAATTTCATGCGTAATCTCACCTAAGTTCCAACTTTCAGGAATTTCTATTAACGGAAATTGCAATTCGTCTGCAAAATCTATCACATCTTGGTCAATTTTATGTAAAAATCTTGAGACTTTAATACCAAGACCAGCTGTTTGAATGTCACTTAAGTCTTTAATTAATTTCTTTAAATTCTCCTGATTATCTTGGAAAAGTACGCCCGTTGTTAAGATGAAGGCATTGCTAGATGTGAAATGTTTAATGTCATTGTTTTCAGTAATGTCTAGACTCGTTACTTCAGAAGATAAATCTCCTTTTCTATTAATAAGCTCTAAACCTTTAAATTGAGGTATAGATAGTATTTCGTTTAGAGTTGTCATCATAAGGCCTCCTGTTTTTGTTTATCTTTCAATGAAGATTATATAAAAATGAAAACGATTTTTTATAAATGAAACCGTTATTTTTTGTCAAAATGTTATCTGTTTTGTTCAAAATGACCAATGATTTTTATTTCTAAAATTTATTATACACAAAATTTGTACGAAACCTATAATTTTAAATTCTATATATGTTAAGAACTACAAAGAAAAACGCTTACATAAGTTTTACACTTGTATATGAAGAGTTCATAGCTAGTTATTAGCTGATTAATTCAAAGGAGACATATAGAATGGCAAGAGAAGCAAACGACGTGGCATTAACTCCAGCCGAATTTGAAAAACGTGGCTATAACAAAGATATAATGCCTAAAACGTCAGCACAAAGAAACAATTCGGCATTTAACTTTTTTACATTATGGATGGGTGCCGTTCATAATATACCGAACTATACTGCAGTAGGTGGATTCTTATTAATCGGACTATCACCTTTACAGGTAATATTCGCATTAATATTAAGTTCATTTATTATTGCATTATTGTTAGTAGCAAATGGTTATGCTGGTTCTAAATATGGTATACCTTTTGCGATGCAATTGCGTCATACATACGGAGATGTAGGTGCAAAGTTACCAGGTATACTACGTGGTGTTGTAGCTGGTATTGCTTGGTTTGGACTTCAAACCTTTGCGGGTTCACAAGCACTATTAATCTTATTGAATAAGATTTTCCCTGGATTCGCTGATATCGCAAGCGGTGTGACGATTCTAGGTATTTCAATTCCTGGATTAATCGCATTCTTAATATTCTGGGCAATCAGTTTCGCAATTGGATTTGGTGGTGGAGAAATACTTAATAAATTCACTGCCGTATTAAACCCACTTATATACATTGTATTTGGTGGTATGGCAATCTGGGGCGTCATGGCTGCAGGAGGCGTTGGCAACATTTTAGATTATGAAATTTCAACGAAATCTAGCGGTATTATTTACCCAGCGATTTTATCATTTATTTTAATCTTTAATTCATTATTAGGTGTATGGGCAGGACCTGGTGCAAGTGTATCTGACTTTACTCAAAATGCGAAATCTACGAAGACGCAAATTGTCGGTCAAATTTCAGGTATCGTTGTTGCACATATCTTATTCGCGATTGCGAGTGTATTCATTATTATTGGTGGTTCTATTTATCTAGGTCACCAAGAGTGGAACATTTTAACAATCATTAATGAATGGGATAGTTTCTGGGCAATTCTCATATCAACTGGTGTATTATTAATGACAACTATTTCTACAAATGCGACAAGTAATATTATTCCAGCAGCGTATCAATTAAGTGCGTTATTGCCCAAGTGGATTAATTATCGCCGTGGTGTAGTCATTGCTTCAGTACTGAGTGTTGTGATTATGCCATGGAAAATGATGGAGAACGAGGATAGTATCTTCGTATTCTTAAATGCTATTGGGGCAATACTTGGACCTGTAGCAGGTGTCATGATTGTACATTTCTATATTGTGTCTAGACGTCACATTGATATAGATAAATTGTATTTTGATTTACGTGTAAAAGATCAAAAAATACCACGCATTAATATTTCGGCATATATCGGAACAATTGCTGGTGTTGTTATTTCATTACTTGGATTCTTACCAGGATTCACAGTGATTTCAGACTTTTCATGGTTTATCGGCTTTATTGTAGCCGGCGGTGTTTATATCATTTTACATTATGTATTTCATGCAGATAAAAGTAAAAAAGAAGGAGTGGCATATAATGAAGTATGATTTAATTATCAAAAATGGTTTAGTTATTTTAGAAGATGGCGCGCAAAAAGTTGAAGTTGGTGTCAAAGACGGGAAAATTGCGGCGATCGGACAAGAATTAGGAGAAGCTGAACAAATTGTTGATGCAAAAAATCAAATCGTTTCACCAGGTATGGTAGATGCTCACGTGCATATTACAGAACCAGGTGGCGGATACCGTGACGGATGGGAAGGTTACGTAACAGGTACTAATGCAGCTGCTAAAGGTGGCGTAACATCATTTGTTGAAATGCCATTAAACCAAGTACCAGCTACTACAGATAAAGCTTCTATCCAAGCTAAATTTGATGCAGGTAAAGATGAGTTAGCTGTAGATGTTGCAAGTTACGGAGGATTAGTACCATATAACTTAAACGGTGGTATTCAAGAATTAGATGAAGCGGGCGTTGTTGCCTATAAAGCATTCTTAGCAACTTGTGGTGACCGTACAATCGAAGGCGATTTTGAAAATGTTGATGACTATTCATTATATGAAGGTATGAAACAAATTGCTAAAACGGGAAAAATCTTATCTATCCATTCAGAAAATGCTACAATTACAGATCGTTTAGGTGAAATCGCTAAAGAAAATGGAGAAACAACATTAAGTGCATATGTGGATTCTAGACCAGTATTTACTGAAGTTGAACCAATCCGCAAAATCGTATTATTCGCTAAAGAAACAGGTTGTCGCGTGCATATCGTACACGTTGCTTGTGAAGAAGGCGTTGAAGAAGTGATCAAAGCTCAACAAGAAGGTGTAGATATTACATGTGAAACATGTACACATTACTTATACTTCTACAAAGAAGAGTTAGATTCAATCGGACCAGTTGTTAAATGTTCACCACCAATTCGTGAACAATCTCGATTAGAAGGTATGTGGGATCGCGTATTAAACGGAGACATTAACTTCGTAACATCTGACCATTCACCGTGTACACCAGATTTAAAAGATACTGACAATGCATTCGAAGCATGGGGAGGTATTGCAGGATTACAAAATAACGTAGATATACTATTTGACGAAGGCGTTCAAAAACGTAATATGTCATTACAAAAATTTGCTGATATCATTGCAACAGCACCAGCAAAACGCTTTGGATTAGATACGAAAGGAAGCATCGCACTAGGAAAAGATGCAGACTTTGTATTTATCAAACCAGAAGCACCATATACATTACAAGCAGAAGACTTAGCATATAGAAATAAAATGAGTCCATATATTGGTCGAGAAATCGGCGCGCAAGTTACAAAAACAATATTAAGAGGACAAGAAATTTATGATCAAGAAACAGGTGTAACAGAAGCACGCTTAGGACGCTTTATCTAAGAATTTAAGGAAAGGCAGGGACCATCGTGGTGTCCCTGCCTTTTTTTCGTATTGGAGGGGTGAGCTAGGTTTTTCTAGGAGGAAGGGGTGGAATCTCTTGGCTTAAGTATTGAGTAAAGTCAAGAGATAGTGGAAATCATGGCTTAAGTGATGAATAAAGCCAAGAGATAGTGGAAGTCATGGCTTAAGTATTGAGTAAAGCCAAGAGATGGCTGAAGTCGTGGCTTAAGTATTGAATAAAGCCAAGAGATGGCTGAAGTCGTGGCTTAAGTGATGAATAAAGCCAAGAGATAGTGGAAGTCGTGGCTTAAGTGATGAGTAAAGCCAAGAGATAGTGGAAATCATGGCTTAAGTGATGAGTAAAGCCAAGAGATAGCCCAAGTCGTGGCTTAAGTGATGAGTAAAGCCAAGAGATAGCCCAACATATGAGTTAAAATACTAGTAAACTCACATCCCTCACCAATCCCCCTCAATATCCTACTCCAACACGGTGTCGAGCTTGGCTAGTTCGATTGTTGTTTGTATGAGGAGGTTAATGCCTTTTTCGATTTGGTCTGCTGTGACGGATTCTTTTGGTGAATGGCTAATACCTTCTTTACATGGTATAAATATCATACTTGTTGGACATATAGGTGCGATGATCATAGCATCATGTCCTGCGCCACTGTACATATAATTATATGTGTATCCTAATTGCTGACAGTTGTCTTCGTTGATTTGTGCAATTTTATGATTGAAACTGCGTGGTGTATCTTGACCTAAATCTTCCAATTCATAATGTGCATTGCGATGATCTGTTATGCATTCAATGTGTGATGTGATTTCATCAACGACTTGTTCTCGTACGGCTTCATTCTTACCTCTAATGTCTATTAAAAGTGTGACTTCTCCTGGTATGGCATTCATTGTATTTGGATATACATCTGCATAACCGACTGTTGTCACAATTCCTTTATCATGATAAGCACGTCCAATTTCTTCGATTTTTAAGATGATTTCTGCGGATGTTGTCAGTGCATCTATTCTCATTGGCATGGGTGTTGAACCTGAATGACTCGTCACGCCTTGAATTTTTAATTTAAAACGATGCGGACCTGCTACATCTGTCACGATGCCGATATCTTTATGTTTCTTCTCTAAAATAGGACCTTGCTCGATGTGTAATTCTAAAAATGCTTTAATATTGTTTCTTTCAAATAATGCTGCTTTACCATGCATGTCTTGAGCAAGTGGTGCGACAATATCATAAAGTACATTCCCGTCGTTATCTTTAATATATTTCATATCTTCTTTCGTCATATTGCCTGTGAGATATTTACTACCTAATGTCGCTTCATTAAATCTTGTAGATTCTTCACAAGCAAAAGCAATGATAATAATGGGATGATCCGTTTCTATTTGATATTTATTTAAATATTCAACAACTTCCAACGCACCAACAACACCAAGTAGTCCGTCATATTGCCCGCCGTCTTTAACCGTATCTATATGAGAACCTAATACGACTGGTTTAAAGTCTGGATTTTTACCTTCTCGACGCGCAATAACATTTCCGAAGAAATCAAAGTAGACATCTAGACCAGCTTTTTGGCAAAGCATTGAGAATTTAAGTGCTGCTACACGTTCTGAATGTGTAAAAGCAATTCGGTTAATACCACCATTTTCAGAATTACGTGCAAATTGATTAAACGTTTCTAGATTTTCCATGACATTTTGAATGTTCATCATTTATCCTCCTTGAATTAAGTTTGATGATTGACTTAAAAATTGTACGGCTTGTTTATACAGTGAAATACTTGTTGGTGTTACTTCACGATCAAAATCATGTTGGTCTAAATCGAGCGTTTCTAAATGACTATGCTCAATTTGGCGGTAAGTATGTTCACTTTCACTATACGGAACATCTGGGTCACCTTTGCAATGTACAATGAAAGTCGGTGGAAATTGTTTTAATTCTTTAGGTGAAATATTATATGCACTTGCTGTTGATGATTGAATACCTAAATAAGATAACCACTTCGCTTGGCCGCGTACATATAAATAAATCGGATATCTCGTTTGTAATGAGCCAAAAGTTAAAGGATTAGGTTGTATAAGTTGATTTAATATCGCTGGTGTAATTTGAGTTGATAAAGCTTGGTATTGTGCGTTCGGTCTTAAAAATGCAGGAACATGAACACGTGCATAGCCATAAAAATCAAGAATGCCTGCAACTTCACGATAACGTGCAACCATTAAACTTAAGAATCCACCAGCTGAACGACCAAATGTATAGATTGGTAATGCCTCATATAAGGCACTGATTTCATCGTATTGAGCTAATGCATCTGAGATAATCGTATCAATCGGGCTCTCTGGTGCTAATCGATAAGAAACGAGTACAAGATGGTAGGACTCTGTCAAAATATCTATATACGTTTGTGGTAAGTCATCACGTTGACCAAAAATTAACCCGCCACCATGAAAGTACATGATAACCCCTTGAGGGTGTTCATTTTTAGATTCGATGATGGTATAGGGTAATTGAAAACTATCATTTGATAAACACATTGAATGATTTTGAGTCAAAACAACTCAGCCTCCTAGAAGATATATTTTCCTAATCATAGTATCTCAAATTAAATTTAGGTCGTATTTGTATAAAACATATAAAAGTTAAGCGAATTATTGTATGTTTTGTGAATGATAACAAAAATGTAACCGCTTATAATAGTAATTGACATGAAAAGGAGATGAATTATATGGACATCCGTTCTTCTTTCGAAGCGCTAGATAAACAGTTTACTTCATTTGGAGGTTTGACAGGTGGCGGTATTACACGCTTACTTTATTCAAAAGAATGGTCAAACGCTGTTCGCGCATTAAAAGAAACATTAGATAAAGAAGGATTTGAAGCACAATTCGATGACATTGGTAACTTAAGAGGTCGTATTGAAGGAAGTAAATACCCAGAAGAAACGATTATGTCTGGTTCTCATATTGATACAGTTGTTGAAGGTGGCCATTTAGATGGTCAATTCGGTGTATTAGCAGCACTTGTAGCGATGCAATCATTGAAAGCAGAATACGGACAACCATTACGTTCTTTAGAAATTTTAGCTTTAGCAGAAGAAGAAGGCAGTCGCTTCCCATTTGCATTCTGGGGTAGTAAGAACTTCTTCAACTTAACAGGTAAAGACGATGTAGATACAATTGCTGATGCTGAAGGTATTCAATTTAAAGATGCTATGCGTGAAGTAGGATTTGATTATCGTACAGAAGACAATGACTACAGTCGCATTAAAGCATTTATCGAAGTTCATATTGAACAAGGAAAAGTGTTAGAAACAGAACAAAAATCAATTGGTGTCGTTAACGGTATCGTTGGACAAAAACGTTATACAGTTAATTTAAAAGGTGAAGCAAACCATGCAGGTACGACACCAATGGGCTTAAGAAGAGATGCTGTCATCGCATTTAGTAAAATCGCGACACAATTGACAGAACGTGCAAGAGAATTAGGAGATCCATTAGTATTAACATTTGGTCGCGTCGACCCAATACCAAATACCGTAAATGTTGTGCCAGGTGAAGTGACATTCTCAATCGATTGTCGTCACATTGACCAAGATGCATTAAATCAATTTGCTGAAGAAATCGATGCATGTATTAAACGCGTATCTGAAGAAGAAGGCGTTGAACACGATATTGATTTATGGATGGACGAAGCACCAACCTTAATGAATGAAGATTTAGTTAAGACAATCGAACGCGCTGCTGAAACAGTCGTGGGTGAATCGTATTGGAAACTGATGTCTTCAGGTGCAGGTCACGATTCACAAATCTTCGCACAATATGTACCAACTTCTATGTTGTTTGTGCCATCTATAAATGGTGTGAGTCACAACGTTGAAGAAGAGACAAATGTTGAAGATTTAGTAAAAGGTATCGAAGTATTGAAACAAGTATTATATGAGCTTGCTTATCAAGAATAAATAAATTTTTAAAAATAGAGATAGAGAAAAGGAGTATTGATCATGGGTTACATTAATCATAATCAAGGTTATAGAGAAGGACTTTTAGAAACACGTTCAGTTATTAAGAAAGACAACTATGCAGTTATTACACCAGACGGCTTAGTAAACAACGTTGTACCAGGTTTCGAAGATTGCGACGTTACAATTTTAGGTTCACCAAGATTAGGTGCTCGCTTTGTAGACTACTTAGTAACATTAAAAAATCAAGGCGGAAATAGACAAGGCTTTGGTGGAGACGGCGTTCAAACATTTATTTACGTTGAATACGGTAAAATCAACGCATACGCAGATGACAAAAAATATGAATTAGCAGCTGGTGGATACTTATACGTACCAAGTCACCAAGTTATGACTTTTGAAAACAGCAATCAAAACAATGATAGCCGCGTATTCTTATATAAAAAACGTTACCAACCTTTAGAAGGATTCACACCAGAAGTTGTAACTGGAAATGTGAATGACATGGTTCAAGAACCTTATGAAGGTATGGAAGAAGTTACAATTCTTGATTTATTACCTAAAGAATTAGCATATGACATGAACATTCATATCTTGTCATTTAAACCAGGTGCTTCACACGGATATATTGAAACACACGTTCAAGAACACGGTGCTTATGTATTAAGTGGTCGCGGTATGTACAACTTAGATAACGAATGGCAACCAGTTGATAAAGGTGATTACATCTTTATGGGCGCTTATGCACCACAAGCAACTTATGCTGTAGGCTTAGACGAACCATTCGCTTATATTTACTCTAAAGATGCAAATAGAGATATCGAAATTTAAGGAAGGTTGTTAAGAATGGCAGAAGAAGGATTAGTATACGTAGAACGTGGAAAGCTGCACCAGTTATTTAAAGACAAACTGACAAATGCAGGTTTATCTGAACAACATGCTGACAAGACAGCAGATTTGATGATATTTGCAGATGAGCGTGGCATTCATTCACACGGTTCTGTGCGTACACAATATTACGCAGAACGTACTGCAAAAAAAGGATACAATTTGAATCCAGAATTAACATTCACAAAGACAGGTCCATCATCAGGTACTTACTTTGGAGATAATGCAGTTGGGCACTATGTTGCTTATGAAGCAATGGAAGAAGCAATTAAGTTAGCTAAAGAAAGTGGTATAGGCATGGTCGGTATTAAAGAAATGGGCCACAGTGGTGCGATTGGTTACTTTGCTGAACAAGCGGCAAAAGAAGGCATGGTCGCTTTAACAGTATGTCAGTCAGATCCAATGGTTGTACCATTTGGTGGTACAGAACCGTACTTCGGTACAAATCCAATTGCTTTTGCAGCACCACGTAAAAATGGTGAACCGATATTATTTGATATGGCAACAACCGTGCAAGCTTGGGGAAAAATCTTAGATGCACGTTCTAAAAACAAATCCATTCCAGACACTTGGGCAGTAGATAAACAAGGTGAGCCAACGACAGATCCATTTGAAGTCGCTGCGCTATTACCAGTCGCGGGTCCTAAAGGTTATGGATTGATGATGATGGTAGATATTCTAGCAGGTAGCTTGTTAGGTTTACCTTTTGGAAAACATGTTACATCAATGTATGAAGATTTAAGTCAGTATCGTAGATTAGGACAATTTCATATCGTCATTAATCCAGCATATTTTGGTGATGAAGAACAATTTTTAACACACGTTTCTGAAATGGTTGATGAACTTCATGATATTAAACCGGCTAAAGGCTTTGATCAAGTTTATTACCCAGGTGAAATTCAAGAGGACGTTAAAAAACGCTACAAAGAAAGTGGCATACCGATTGCCGAAAGTATTTATGAGTATTTAATATCTGATGACATTTATTAAATAGCTGAGAAGAAGTGAAAGAGACAATTGAATGTTATAAATGACGACTGTCGACATTTAATATCGTACGTCTTGAGTACCTTCTTTTTTTACGGCTAAAATCATGATTTTATGTATAAAATTTACACTATTCGAGTAATGAGGAGGTTAAGATATGCGTGTTTCAAAGAAAGAATTATTTGATTTAATGAAGAATAAATTAGCTAAAGCGGGCTTAAACGAAGGTGCTGCAGAAGATGTAGCAGACGTATTAACATTTGCGGATCATAGAGGTATTCATTCACATGGTGCAGTACGAGTAGAGTACTATGCTGAGCGAATTGCTAAAGGTGGCATAACAGCCAATCCGAATTATCAATTCGAACAAACGGGTTCATCAACAGCTATATATGAAGGAGATAATGGTCCTGGTCATCAAGCGGCTAAACAAGCGATGGAAAAAGCAATCGAGATGGCTAAAGAAAATGGCGTTGCCGTTGTTGGTGTTAAGCACATTTCACATAGCGGTGCGTTAGGTTACTTTGTAGAAATGGCAGCTAAAGAGAATATGGTCGGTTTAAGTATGTGCCAATCAGATCCAATGGTTGTGCCATTCGGCGGTACTGAACCATATTTCGGAACAAATCCAATTGCATTTAGTGCACCATCAAACGATGATCGTATTATTACATTTGATATGGCAACGACCGTTCAAGCATGGGGTAAAGTGCTAGATGCAAGAGCGAAAAATCAATCAATCCCAGATACATGGGCAGTTGATGCGAATGGTGAACCAACGACAAATGCAAGAGATGTTCATGCACTTGTCCCAGTTGCAGGACCTAAAGGGTATGGCCTTATGATGATGGTTGATATTCTATCAGGTAGTTTACTAGGTGTACCACATGGTGTACATGTTTCATCAATGTACAAAGATTTAACGAAAGGCCGTGACTTAGGCCAATTACATGTCGTGATTAATCCAGCCTTCTTCACGGACTTAGACCAATTTAAATCAAACATTTCAACAATGCTCAATGAATTAAAAGCACAACCAGCAGCACAAGGATATGGAGAAATTTTCTATCCGGGTGAACGTGGCCGATTACGTAGTGAAAAATATGACGAAGAAGGCATTGAAATTGTTGATGATATATACAACTACTTAGTTTCAGACGATGTGCACTTTGATCGTTATCACGGAAAAAATAGATTTGCAGAATAATAACGGAGGAATAGTATGTTACACACAATTATTAAAGAAAACACTTACCAAGATTCGATTGTATTAATGTTATTATCGAATAAATTATCTGCTATTGATGGTATTAACCAAGTATCCATTATGATGGGAACACCTGCCAATAAAGATATTTTTAAATCTTCAGGATTAGGTACGGATGAATTAGAAGCAGCGAAACCAAACGATATTATCATCGTTGTAGATACAGAAAATGAAGAAAAAGTTGAAGAAGTAAACCAAGAAGTTGAAGCAGAATTGAAAGGGAAAGGTGAAAGTGAAGACCAATCTCAAAAACAAAACGAAGCTTCAAATTGGAACCGTGCATTAGAATTAGCAAACAATCCTAACTTAGCATTGATTTCAATTCCTGGGCAATATGCAGCGATGGAAGCTGAAACAGCATTGAAAAATAACTTAAATGTATTTATGTTCAGCGACAACGTAGCAAAAGAAGACGAAGTACGTTTAAAAGAAATGGCACATGACAAAGGTTTACTCGTGATGGGTCCTGACTGTGGTACAGGTATTATTCATAGTTTACCACTTGCATTTACAAACACTGTAAATGAAGGGGACATCGGTGTTGTTGGCGCTTCAGGTACAGGTATTCAAGAAGTAACAACAATCATTGATCGTGAAGGAAAAGGTGTTACAAATGCAATTGGTACAGGTGGCCGTGACTTATCTACAGAAGTAGGCGCGATTACGATGTTAGACAGTATTAAAGCACTTAATGCGGATCCTAAAGTGAAAGTCATTACAGTTATTTCTAAGCCACCAGCTAAAGAAGTAGAAGAAAAAGTATTGAATTTATTACGTAATATCGAAAAACCAATCGTAACGTTATTCTTAGGTTCTAAACCTGAATATACAGAAGCAAACATTCACCACGCTTATACATTGGAAGAAGCGGCACGTGTATCTGTTCAACTTTCAAATGGAGAAACACCTCAATTTAGTACAGCAATTCAATCAGATATTAACATCAAATTTGCTGATAACCAAGATGGCGTTAAAGGTTATTACTCTGGCGGTACGTTAGCTTCTGAAGCAGCAATGTTATTAAAAGATACTTTAGGCGACAATTCAGATGCAGAAACACCAGAAGGCTTTTCATATAAAGGTGGTCACCATGAAATTATCGACTTAGGTGATGATATTTATACACAAGGTAGACCTCATCCTATGATTGACCCATCTAAACGTATCGAAATGTTAGAACAATCCGCAGACGATCCATCAACAGCTATTATTATGTTAGATAACGTGATCGGATACGGAAGTCATGATGACATGGCAAGTGAACTTGCGCCAACGATTCAAAAAGTGTTAGACAAAGCACAATCAGAAGGTCGCAGTTTAGCAGTTCTTGCTACAGTTGTAGGTACTGAGCATGACCACCAAGGTTACGACAAACAAGTTAATATCTTAAAAGAAGCTGGCGCAATCGTATGTGAAACAAACAATCAAATGGTGACGACAGCACTTCATTTACTTGGTAAAGATGTTTTACAACCACAATTAGAAACAAAATCATTCGAAGCAGAATCTGTTGATTTAACAGTTGATGAAAAAGTCTTGAACTTAATTAATATGAAACCAAGTGTGATTAATATCGGATTGAAGAGTTTCACAGAAGCTATTCAAGCTAATGATGCGCAAGTTGTTCAGTTTAACTGGCAACCAATCGCAGGTGGCGACGAGAAATTAATGAAAGTACTTCAATTCTTAAACAATTACGAAGGAGAGACAGTATAAAATGGCTTATAAAACAATAGACGAAGCTAACCAAGCAGTCATTGATAAGATGATCGCAGCAGCACCATTTTTAGTAGATGTTGTGCCTGCTAAATCTAAAATTCCAGAACTTAAAGAACATGTATTATTACATGCTGGACCACCAATCAAATATGAAAACATGACAGATCCTATGCAAGGTTCATGTGTCGGTGCAATTTTATTTGAAGGATGGGCTGAGAACGAAGAAGCGGCACGTAAGTTGTTAGAAGAAGGACAAATTACGTTCATCCCTTGTCATCACGTTAACGCGGTTGGACCAATGGGTGGTATCACATCAGCTAACATGCCTGTACTTGTTGTTGAAAATAGAGAATCAGGTAATGAAGCCTACTGTCAAATGAATGAAGGTATCGGTGCTGTATTACGTTTCGGTGCTTACAATGAAACAGTTGTAAACCGTCTGCACTGGATGAAAGATGTATTAGGTCCAGTATTAAGTAAAGCTCTTCAAAAAATGGATGATGGCTTAAACGTTAACGTATTAATCGCTAAAGCAATTGCAATGGGTGATGAATTCCACCAACGTAACATTGCAGCATCATTAGCATTCTTAAAAGAAGTAACCCCTATCATTGCTTCATTAGAAGATGTAGAACCTGAGAAACGTACAGAAGTACTACAATTCTTAGCTGATACAGATCAATTCTTCTTAAATATCGCGATGGCTACAGGTAAAGCGATGATGGACGCTGCTCGTCAAATCGAACACGGAACAGTTGTAACAGCAATGTGTCGTAACGGTGAGAACTTCGGTGTACGTATTGCAGGTATGGGTGACGAATGGTTCACAGCACCTGTTAACACACCTCAAGGTTTATATTTCACAGGTTACTCAGCAGATGATGCGAATACAGATATCGGTGACTCAGCGATTACTGAAACAATCGGTGTCGGTGGTATGGCAATGATCGCAGCACCAGCTGTTACAAGATTTGTTGGTACTGGTGGATTTGATGATGCATTACAAATTAGTAATGAAATGACTGAAATTTGCATTGGTGAGAACCCTAACTTTGCGATCCCAACATGGAACTTTAAAGGGGCTTGTTTAGGAATCGATGCACGTAAAGTTGTAGAAACAGGCATTACACCTGTTATCAATACAGGTATTGCGCATAAGATTGCTGGTTACGGACAAATTGGTGCAGGTACAGTACATCCACCAATGGAATGTTTCGAAAAAGCGATCACAGCGTATGCTGAAAAGTTAGGATTTAACGCGTGATTCTACAAGCAACTGCAATAGGACAGAATGCTAAGAAACATTTAGAACAACATAAACAATTTTATGTGCATAGCATATTTAATAAAGGCTTCAATATCGTCAATGAATCGAATGATCTTATCTTTATAGGTACAGATGAAAATGGAACATTTCCATTTGGTATATTAGTCGATTCACAAACAAAGCAAAGTTTATTTAACGAAATCGAATTAAATCAACAAATTGTAGTGGGTCCTACTGCTATTCAAATAAGTAAGACATGCCAACTCGTTTGGCATGTTCCAACTTTAAAGGCATCTGACTTTTCGGAACAGACTGATATACAAAAGCTTAAAGAAAATATCGCATCTTATAACTTTCAGATGTATGAGCAAGGCGATTTTAACAAAGAGAAGATGCAACACATATTAAACGCATTAGAATTTGGAAATGCTGAACAAGTTGAGGAACAATACCGATATCTGATTGGTAGAGGACAAGGTTTAACACCGTCCGGCGATGATATGCTGACAGGTATTTTATTTATTCATTTTATCCATCCTTTTATTAACAATAATCATTTAGAACAATTAAACATATTACTGCAATCATCTCTAAGCACACTTGTAGGCGAAACATTTTTAAAATGTGCTCTGCAAGGTCAATTTAGTTCAAAAATTTCTAAACTACAACATGATCCATCAATCGCGCGTCTAGACCAACTTTTAAAAGTAGGTTCTTCATCTGGAAGAGACACGTTATATGGCATGTATGTAGCATTAACATTAAGGAGTGAGACGTATGGGTAAGCGAGTTGTACTTGCACTAGGTGGTAATGCGATATTACAACCTAATCAAGAAGCGTCATACGATAATCAATATAACAACGTGATGTCTGCTACACGTAAAATGGCAGAATTGAAGAAGCAAGGACATAACATTGTGATTACACATGGTAACGGGCCACAAGTCGGTAATATTATCGCTCAAAACGAAGCGGCGAAAGATATTGTGAACCCACTTCCAATTAACGCATGTAGTGCTGAATCTCAAGGATTTATCGGTTACATGATGGAAGAAGCTATTAAAAATCATTTAAACGATTTAGGTATTAGCAGTGATGTATTAACATTATTAACAATGGTAGAAGTAGACAAAGATGACCAGGCATTTAATAATCCAACTAAACCAATTGGTGTATTCTTCAGTGAAGAAGAAGCTAAAAGATTAGAAAAAGAACATGGCTTTGTCATGGTAGAAGATGCTGGTAGAGGATACCGTCGTGTTGTACCTTCTCCAGAACCACTTGTTATTCATGGCGTGAACCAAATTAAGAAATTAATAAATCAAGCGATTGTGATTTCTTCAGGTGGCGGAGGTATACCTGTTTACCGTGATGAACACGGTGATATTAAAGGTGTAGAAGCTGTTATCGATAAAGACCGTTCAGGTTTGAAATTAGCGCAACAAGTTGAAGCAGATACATTTATGATGTTAACAGACGTACCAAATGTGTGCGTGAACTTCGGTAAAGAAAACGAAGAAAAACTTAAAACAATTTCAGTTGAAGAAGCGAAACAATACGTAGCAGAAGATCAATTTCCAGCAGGAAGTATGTTACCTAAGATAGAAGCGGCTATTCAATTTGCAGAATCAGGTAAAGAAGCTATTATTTGTTCGTTAGATGATGCAATTGATGCATTAGAAGGAAAAGCAGGTACACGTATTTTATTAGATCCTTCAGTAAAACCAGTTTCTTGTTAATATAAAGCATTTGGTTTTGTGCTAAACAAAGTTGTTAGAAATTCTAACGTCCAAGAAAACGAAACAAGATCGTTAGTCGACATACTAAACTTTATAAACCGAAGAAAAACCCATCCCCCTATGGCTAACGATCAAGTCGCTCAACATAGCAGCATTGCACTCAATCATATCTCTGATATACTATTAAAAAAGTCTGGGACAAAGTGTTGTTCCAGACTATCATATTATATACACTTCAATATGAATGAACTATACTAATGTTGCGTTGATGGTTTTATAAGAAAAATTTTTAGAAATAAGGTGGTATAAGATGATTGAACCCTATAATACACATAGAATTCAAAAAAATTGGGGCATCATAATTGCGATTGTATTTATCGCATCTACGCTACGTGCACCACTAACATCAGTAGGTCCAGTAGTTGATGAAATTAAAGATGTTATGCAAATTAATAACAGCCTTGCTGGTTTTTTAACAACAATACCACTCATTATATTTGCAGTCGTTTCGCCATTAGTATCTAAAGTAACTAAACGTTTGACGATGTCTAATACAATCGTACTATCAACGATATTAGTAATTGTTGCTTTGTACATACGTGTTGCAGGTGGTTTTAATTTATTTATTATTGGTACAGTTCTACTAGGTATTGCGATCGCATTTGGTAATGTTGTATTACCGAGTTATGTGAAATGGTATTTTCCATTACAAATTGGATTAGCAACAGGTATTTATAGTGGGACAATGAACTTTACTGCAGGATTAGGTGGGGGACTAAGCTTCCCTATGTCTCAATCTCCGTTAGGATTCAGACTGTCTCTTGCTTTTTGGATTGTATTAGGAATTATCGCATTGATTTTATGGGTTCCAAAGGCAAGTAAAGGCGCTAAACTCGAACGCCAAGATAAACTATCAGAAGCACAAAATCAACATACAAAATTAAACATTACAAAGTCTAAATTAGCATGGTTAGTAGCTTTAACAATGGGATTCCAATCAATGGTATTCTATACAGTTGTTGCTTGGGTGCCTTCTATATTAGTAGATAGAGGTCTAGCCCCATCAACTGCAGGTTATTTACTCATGCTTAACCAATTTTCACAAGTGCCAATGACATTTACATTCCCGATTATTGCGTCTAAATTAAAAGACCAACGTATATTAGTTGTGATCATCACAATACTATTCTTAGTTGGATTTGGTTTATTCTTTACGCAATCATTAGTATTACTCGTAATCGGTATTATTATCGCAGGTTTAGGTATGGGTGCATGCTTTAGCTTATGTATGACATTCTTCTCTATACGTGCACGTACAAGTGACGGAAGTATCGCATTATCAGGATTCGGGCAATCTATCGGATATTTAATAGCTGCCATCGGACCATTCTTTATTGGTTATTTACACGATGCGACAGGCAGTTGGATATCAGGCATCATCGCCTTAATCGTTATGTCTATTCTGTTCTTTATAGTAGGATACCCAGCATCTAAAAATAGAGTTGTAGAAGATGAAACGATTTAACAGTTACAAAAAAGTCTGAGACAAAGTTACTGTCTCAGACTTTTTTGGATTGTAGCTAACTTATCATTCAAGAAATGCTAGATTTCATTTTGTTCATAATAGTCTAATAATGTCTTGATAGACTCTGCTACATTAAGGTGTTGCTGGCTGTCGTGTGATACTAAATATGTTGCGAATATTGATAAGAATGTTAAGATGTTTTGTTTTTGCACACCATAACCCATAATACCAATTCTCCATATTTGTCCTTGTAAGTCTCCGAATGATCCGGCAATTTCTACGCCGTAATTTTGTAATAAACCGTTTCTAAAGGCATTATCATCGATGCCTTCTGGAATTTTAACGCAGATGACCATTTTCATTTCGTTAGATTCGTCACCGTAAATTTCTAAGCCTAGTGCTTTTAAAGCTGTTTTTAAAGCTTCTTGGTGATAGCTGTGTCTTTTAGCACGTGCTTCGATGCCTTCTGCTAGTGCTAATTTTAATCCAGTATATAATGCATAAACAGATGTTGTAGATTCTGTGTGATGATTGAGGCGTTTAGGGCTCCAGTAGTCTTGTAATTGTGTTAAATCTAAATAGTTACTGCTAATGAAATGTTCTTTTTCGGTAGATTCATTAGAGCGAATGCCTAATTCTACACGTTTGCGCTTATTAATTTCTTCGCTGAAACGCTCGTTAAACGTAATCGGTGTAATACCTGAAGGAATAGATAGACATTTTTGAGCACCACCAACGACTGCGTCTAGTTCCCATTCATCTACAGGAATAACCATACCTTGATAAGTTGCGACCGCATCTACTACTGAAAAGATACCTCTCTCTTTACAAGCACGTCCTAATTGATCGATAGGTTGCAATCTTCCAGTTGATGTTTCACCATGTACAATCGCAAGTACTTTAGGTTTATATTCATCTAAAGCTTCAATAATTTCTGCTTGATCAAAGACTTCGCCCATTGGTTTATGTATATTGTGGACGATACCTCCTGCACGTGTTACGAGTTCAGTAAATAAATAACCAAATCGACCAATTACAGGTACGAGTACTTCATCACCAGGTTTCACGATATTTGATATAACGGCTTCTAAGCCAGCACGGCTTGTGCCATCAATTGGGAAAGCCCATTTATTTTCTGTTAAGAATGACTGACGAATTAATGACATTGTTTCATTCATGATATTTACAAATTCATAATCGAATTGACCGAGTATAGAATTCGACATTGCTTGAGAAACACGTGGATCTACACTTACAGGTCCAGGTGTCATAATTAATCGTTTGTTCACTTTTAAAGTATCCACATTGCTAACCTCTTTTTCTATAAATTTTGTCACTATACATTATATCTTAGATTTTTATATAATTATTCGTCAAAAATGCTGATTATTCCTCCGTTTTTTGTCAGAATATTACAAAAAAACATTGGAACGGTCTATGAATTTAGATATCGCTAATTTTAAGTGTTTTTGTACCAATAATTCACTCGTAAAGCCTTATATATTCGATTAAAAGTTTATGTTTGACTATATAGTAACTATACACCTTACCATTATTTGAGTAAGGAGGATTTATCATGAAATTTAATAAATGGTTTTCGTTAATTTTGGTTTCTAGTGCGTTATTTTTGATCGTTATTGATATGACTGTATTATATACTGCTTTACCTACGATAACGTATGAATTGGAAGCGAGTGCTTTTCAAAAATTATGGATTGTAAATGCGTATCCTTTAGTTGTAGCAGGGCTTTTACCTGGTTTAGGTACGTTGGGCGATAAAGTAGGGCATAAGAATATGTTTTTATCTGGTTTAGTAATCTTTACTTTAGCATCAGTTGTCGCAGCTTTTTCTCCAACATCTGGTACTTTAATTATGGCTAGAGTTATATTGGCTATTGGTGCAGCAACAATGATGCCGTCAACACTTGCTATTATTAAACAAGTCTTTGATGACAAAAAAGATAGAGCACTTGCGCTAGGCATATGGTCTTCTATTGCATCAGCAGGTGCTGGATTAGGACCTTTAATAGGTGGTTTATTATTAACTAAATTTTGGTGGGGTTCAGTATTTTTAATTAATGTGCCTATTACGATAATTGTTATTATCATTGCTTATATACAAATTCCTAATATTAAAGGCAATAAAGATAAAAAATGGGATATCACAAGTTCAATTCTGATTATGATAGGACTTATAGGGACTGTCTATGCTATTAAAGAAGTCACAAAAGAAAATCCTTCAATTGTACTGATTATACTGACATTAGTGATTGGATTATGGTCGTTGAAATTATTTATTAGTCGACAAAAACGACTATCAAATCCTTTAATTAGTTTAGACATATTTAAAAATAAATACTTTTTATCAGGTGTGATAGCTGCATTTACTTCAGCATCCATATTAATTGGCTTTGAAATGATTTTATCTCAACGGTTACAATTAATTTTAAATCTGACTCCATTAAAAGCAGGATTAGTCTTAATGTCTATGGCAGCAGCAGCTTTTATAGGGGCAATTGTACAGGGTAGTATCTTAACACGATTTGATACCATCAAAATTCTCATCTATAATTTAACCATTTCATTAATTGGTATTGTAGGATTCACAGCATTTCTACACAATGATTTATGGATTCAAATACTATTTCTTAGCATCGCAGGATTAGGGTTAGGCGGTGCAATGACTGTAGCATCAAATGCAATCATGACAAACGTTGATGACGATAAAGCAGGTATGGCAGCTTCAGTAGAAGAAGTGTCATATGAACTCGGAGGGTCAATAGGAATAGCCGCACTTGGTGGTGTATTCTCATTTACTTATACTTATTTAATGGAACGCTCAATGTCGATAGCAGAAATACCAGCAAAAGCAAAAGGCAGTTTTGAAGAAACGATGATTGTAGCAGAAAATTCAAATGGACTATTAAAAAGTAAATTACTAGAATTAGGCACAAATGCATTTGATCATGCATATTCATTAATCCTAATCATAACAATCACAATCATCGCTGCAATTATTCTATTATTGTGGAGAATATTAGCAGAAACTGGTAAGAAAATAACATAAAAAAAGACTACTTATTTCCCGGAAAATAGAGGGATAAGTAGTCTTTTTTAGGTGTTGAGAGTCATGACACCATGCTATAATTAGAACATAAAAATTAATGTGCTTATTGATTGCCTATATGTTCACCGTGCCTTATTAGATCATGGTGAAATATAGAATAGACTATACGCCTTAATTTTTTACACTCAGCCGACCTTCCAAAGTTGCTGAGTGTTTTTTAATACTTAAATAATAACATGAGTGTATTTTGTTATCAAGAATAAAAGAGGGAACTCGTTGTGATTTGGTCTAACTCACCTCAACAACTCTTGTACAACATCTACCATGTCATCATGTATAACGATGTTTGCTGAAGCATCATAAGGTGTTTCGTCTTTGTTTATAATGACGAGGTTTTGTCCTTCGAAGTTTGAGATGAGCCCTGCTGCGGGTTGGACGAGTAGGGATGAACCGAGTACTACGAGTGTGTCTGCTTCTCTTATTTTGTTTAGTGAATTGAATATTGTGTCTTGATCGAGCATTTCACCATATAATACGATGTCTGGTCTAATGGTATGACCACATGATTCGCAATGGTGTAAATGGTTATCGATAACATAAGATTTCGTATATGTTTGTTGGCATTTTGTACAATAAAATCGATTTAAAGTGCCGTGCAATTCGTCTGTATTTAGACTGCCGGCATTACTATGAAGACCATCGATATTCTGTGTGATGACACCGAGTGAACGATGGTCTTTTTCAAGTTGGGCTATCCATTGATGTACGATATTAGGTTGTTTATCGGTGAAGAGTAAATATTGAAAGCAAAAGTTCATAAATCCTTCTGGATCGCTTTGTAAATAATCAGTACTTAATAAATATTCTGGAGAATAGCCATTTTCTGAGATTTGATCATATAATCCACCGAGTGAACGGAAGTCAGGTATACCACTAGCAACTGAAATACCAGCTCCCGTAAAAAAAGTAATATTATGAGATGAATCGATGATGTTTTTAAGTTGTTGAATTTGTGTATTCATGTTAATCACTCCGGTTATAATGAATTACTTTTCTAAGTATTTAGGGAAGAATTCTGTATATAAATCAATAAATTTAAGGTAGGCATCTTTAGATACATGTTCATCTACTTGGTGCGCTTGGTCTACTGTACCAGGGCCATACATAATAAATGAGAAGTTCTCATCTTTAGAAACTAATAAATCAGATGCATCTGTAACACCTGGTGATGCTTCAGTTGGAAGTGTAGTGTTTAAATGTTTTTCGCCCATTTTCACAGCTAACTCGATTAATGAATTTTGGCCAGTTGTGTAAACGGGTGGTCTAGACATGTACGCATCAATTTCAATATCTGTCTTATCGGTTTCTATTTGTTTTAAAATTTCATTAAAATATGAAATGAACTGATCATTATCATGTTCTGGAATCGTACGAATATTGAATTCCGACTCTGCATGTTCAGGGATAGAGTTAACTTGGTTACCACCATTGAAGATAGTTGCATTCATGATTGGTTTGCCAAGTAGTTTATTTGTTTGTTTGAATTTCGTAAAGCCTTCATCTGCTTTATATATAAATTTTACAAGCGGTGAAATGGCATTAAATCCAAGATGTGGCATTGAGCTATGAGATGCTTTTCCTCGAGAAGTGATGCGAATATCCATTGAGCCTTTATGTGCATATATAATTCTATCTTGGGAGGGTTCCGCAATAACGAGTGCTTCAACATCATCCATATAGCCTTTGTCGTGAAATGCTTTAGCACCTTCACCAGCGATTTCTTCACCAGCCGTTGCAAGCAGACGGATTCTACCATGCTTTAATAAACCTTGATCATGTATGTCTATCATACTAATAATAAGCGCAGCTAAACCAGACTTCATATCAGCAGAGCCACGTCCAAATAACTGACCATCTACTTCAGTTAGTTTAAATGGATCATATGTCCATTTACTTTCATCACCAGCAGAAACGACATCCATATGCCCAGAAACACCTAAAATAGGACCATCTTCACCAATTTCAGCAACTAGATTTGCACGCGTTTCACTAATTTTAATGATTTCAGACTCGATGTTATGGTCTGCTAATAATTTCTGCAAGTACTCACATACTTCAATTTCATTATCATTAACAGATGGAATACTTACTATATCTCCTAAAATGTCTACTTTCTCTTGAGCAGTGAATATACTCATAACCAAAACTCCATTTCAATATAGTTTTTATCTCAATTACTATTATATAGCTGAAATCTTGTACTTTGAAATTAAACACATTGAGGAGATGTAGATATGTGGTGTGAAAGGTTGGATGAAAGTCGTGGCTTAAGTCCCGAATAAAGCTAAGAGAAAGCCCAAGTCTTGTCTTAAGTGATGAGTAAAGCCAAGAGAAAGTCCAAGTCTTGTCTTAAGTGATGAGTAAAGCCAAGAGAAAGCCCAAGTCATGGATTAAGTCCCGAATAAAGCCAAGAGATTGGTCAAGATGTGAGTTAAAGGAATAATAAACTCACATCCTTCTTAAATTTAACATTCCATTTACTTCGAATTATTACTATCAACATCATACTACTTCCGATACCATTCTTTCGCATTTTGATAAAATATTTTATTAGCTGCAGTTTCATCAAAAGTATCTTGAACGAGTTGAATGTCTTCAGAAGTAAAGCGTTTAGGTGCACGTGTTGATGGTAAATCTGTACCAAACATAAGTGCATCTGGATTTGCTTGATAAATTTCTTTCAATGCATCTTGTACATTTAAGTCAACTCTACTGAAACCAGTTGCTTTCACATGAACGCCTTTGTCGACTAATCTTAAAAGGTATGGAAGACCTTCCTTAGACAGACCGAGGTGATCAATGGATACAGCCGGTAAAGATAATATAGTTTCTTCAATGTCTGGTAAATGCATAGAATCAATATACAGTTCACTGTGCCATCCTACTAAGTCATATACACGTTTCGCAAAATCACTCAAATGTGCTATGTTCTCTGAACCACCACGTTTAACATTAAATCTTAAAGCACGAACGCCTTTGTCATTTAAAGAAACAATTTCTTCATCTGAAACACTATAAGGTAATTGGGTCACACCACAGAAATCAGAACCTAAATCACTCAGTGCTTTAAGTAAATATTGTTGATCAAACCCTTGAAAAGAACCGGATACAATTGCACCACCAGCTATATTCATATCTTGTGTTTCTTCTTGATAATCCTTAGTTAGATAACTCGGCGGCATATAGCCGTTATTCTCTTTTACTTCATAATTAAAGTCAATAATATGAAAATGCGCATCAAAAATCTTCATCAATAATCCTCCTTTTAAAATCACTATACTATACCAAAAAAAGTTTAATAATACCTATTCATTATGGTAAGTCATTTGGAAACGTTATAGAAAAACATAATAATTGTCATTAACAAAATTTAAATTTGTAAAAAGGATTAATATATCAATAAAAGATAAATGAAAATAAGTTTGGCAAAACTAGTAATAATAACATTTTTAAAAATATTTTAAAATTTTTTTAAAAATAACTACCATTAGTTAGGTATAAATAGTATAATATGTAAACTTGAGTAAATAATAACTAACAACAGAATATTTTTTAAAAGTGAAGGGAAGAGAAAGATGAAAAAAATAAAACGGGATCTTAAATTTTCTATTAGAAAGTTCAAAGTAGGAATTGGTTCAGTTGCAATCGGGGCGATATTTTTAATCTCTAGCAATGGAGAAGTAGAAGCAGCTAAACTTACAAACGAAAGTCAAATGACAATTAAAGGAACAGAGCAACAAGAAAGTAGCCAAGAAGAAGCAACGAGAACAAAACAGGGAAATGAACAGACAACGCAAGATACAGAACAAGCAGAAACAAAAGAAGTATCAGAAACACAAAAATCTGAAGTGCAAGAACCGGTAGTAGAAGAATCGCAACAAGTTGAAACGGATGCTACTAAAGAAATAGAAACGACAGATGTAAATCAAAAACAGGAAGCACCAAAAGAACAAGAACAACAAGAGGCACCTAATGAAGAAATTGAAGTGTCAGAACCAAAGGGAACTGAATCAAACAAAACAGTTACAGATACTAAACAGGTAAATGAACAACAAAATTCATCTCAAGTAAGTAATAAACAAGAAGTACAAGAAACTAAACAAAAACAACCAGAAACAACGGTAAGTAAAGAACAAGAAGGTTCTGAAGCAACACAACCAGAAAAGTCAGAAACAAACACTCAAGTAAGCAAGACAACTCAACCTGAAGTGAAAGAAACTAAGACTAATAAAAAGGTTGCAAGTGTTAAAGCGAATACGCAAAGTATGAAAGTTGCTAGTACATCTGCTGCAATAACATCGGGTACTAATAAATCAACAGTTACAAAAGATAATTTTACAGATTATTTCAAGTTAAACGGGGACGCGACATATGATAAAAATACGGGAAAAATCACTTTAACTACTGATGCTAGAAGTAAAAAAGGAAGCTTTTCATTGAATAGTAAGATAGATATGTCTCAAAGTTTTACTCTTAAAGGGAAAATTAATTTGGGCAATAAGAATGCGACACAAGGTGGTGCCGATGGAATTGGTATAGCATTTCATCCAAACTCAATTAACGATATTGGTTCATATGGTGGAGGACTTGGTATCGGTGGACTGTCTAAAGCATTTGGATTCAAGTTAGATACATGGTACAACGAATCGGGAGAAACAACATTTGTAAAAGATCCTGTATCATTTTCTAATAATAAAAATAAAACCATGGGGGCTTTTGTATATACTAATTCACAAAATGCCGCTGTTACTGATGAAAATTCAATACAATTTATTGGGGGTCCAATAAATAATAATTTTAATGATATTACAATTGAATATGACGGTGATAGCCAAATTATGAAAATAACTTATACAGATAGTTTAGGTACTCACATTTTTTCTAAAAATATGGGTTTATATATAGATCCAAATGAGAGTTATACACTATCTTTCTCGGGTTCAACGGGTTATTATACTAACAAACAAGAGTTTCAAATTAATCAATTTGATTATGTTGCTAAAGGCATTTCAAATGTTAAATATGTAGACAAAGATACAGGACTAGAAATTATTCCGGGACAAGAATACCAAGGTAATATTAAAGAAACAAGTAAAATTGATAATAATAAAACTAATTTGTACAATAAAGGATACGATTTCGTAAATGTACAAGCTTCTGATTCCAGTAATTTTAATTTCCAAACTGATACCGTTACTTATACAACGAAAGGACAAAATATTGTTTACTATTTTGTTAAAGCCAAGGGTCAATTGGTTGTCAAATATGTAGATGAAGACGGTAATGAGATACAACAGCCTATTTTATCTGAAGATAAGGTTGGTACTAATTATGCTAGTACTCATCCAAATTCAATTGGTGATTTTGACTTTTATAAGGTTGACGGTAATTCAACTGGTAAATATGAACGTGAAAAACAATTAGTCACTTATATTTATAAAAAGGCAACTGGTCAAATTATTGTGAAGTATGTAGATGAAAATGGAAATGAGTTGCAACCATCAAGTAAAACAATAGGTAAAGTTGGAGAAAATTATACAACCTCTCATCCAGATCAAATTGGTTCTTATAAATATAAACAGGTAAATGGGCAACCAAGTGGTATATTTACTAGGCAAGATAATACTATAATATATATATATGAAGATAATACAAGCGAATCATTGAGTACAAGTGAATCGTTAAGCACGAGTGAATCATTGAGTACAAGTGAATCATTAAGCACGAGTGAGTCATTAAGCGAAAGCGATTCATTAAGCACGAGTGAGTCATTAAGTGAAAGTGAATCATTAAGCACGAGTGAGTCATTAAGTACGAGTGAATCATTAAGCGCAAGTGAGTCCTTAAGTACAAGTGAATCATTAAGTGAAAGTGAGTCGTTAAGTACCAGCGAATCATTAAGTGAAAGTGAGTCGTTAAGTACCAGCGAATCATTAAGCACAAGTGAGTCGTTAAGTACCAGCGAATCATTAAGTGCGAGCGAATCACTAAGCACAAGCGAATCATTAAGCACAAGCGAGTCGTTAAGTACGAGCGAATCATTAAGTGAAAGTGAATCGTTAAGTACAAGTGAATCGTTAAGCACAAGTGAATCATTAAGCACGAGTGAGTCATTAAGCGAAAGCGAATCATTAAGTACAAGTGAATCATTAAGCACCAGCGAGTCATTAAGTGAAAGCGAATCGTTAAGCACGAGTGAATCGTTAAGCACGAGTGAATCATTAAGCACAAGTGAATCGTTAAGCACGAGTGAATCATTGAGCACGAGTGAGTCATTGAGCACGAGCGAATCATTAAGCACAAGTGAATCATTGAGCACGAGTGAATCATTGAGTACCAGCGAATCATTAAGCGAAAGTGAATCATTAAGTACAAGTGAATCGTTAAGCACGAGTGAATCATTGAGCACGAGTGAATCGTTAAGCACGAGTGAGTCATTGAGCACAAGTGAATCATTAAGCACGAGCGAATCATTAAGTACGAGCGAATCATTAAGTACGAGCGAATCATTAAGTACAAGTGAATCATTAAGCACGAGTGAGTCATTAAGTACGAGTGAATCATTAAGCACGAGTGAGTCATTGAGCACAAGTGAATCATTAAGCACGAGTGAGTCATTAAGTGAAAGTGAATCGTTAAGCACGAGTGAGTCATTAAGTACGAGTGAATCATTAAGTACAAGCGAATCATTAAGTACAAGTGAATCATTAAGCACAAGTGAGTCGTTAAGTACGAGTGAATCATTAAGCACGAGTGAGTCATTGAGCACGAGCGAATCATTGAGTACAAGCGAATCATTAAGTACAAGTGAATCATTAAGTACGAGTGAATCATTAAGTACAA
>ERZ1023180.9-NODE-9-length-155239-cov-10.614187_pt1 | contig 155239 bp, 141 predicted proteins | sample MGYA00380436_ERZ1023180 | MGnify/ENA primary metagenome ERZ1023180 (study PRJEB33173, sample SAMEA4830337) | metagenome | study: EMG produced TPA metagenomics assembly of the PRJEB25223 data set... | reverse complement strand
TAGCAACATAGAAGCTCTGAATATTGCAAGACGAGCATGACTAGCAACATAGAAGCTCTGAATATTGCAAGACGAGCATGACTAGCAACATAGAAGACTCGAATATTGCAAGACGAACATGACTAGCAACATTCGGAGGCATTTTACATTCTATTTCAATATCCTATTCCAACGCGTGATTGAATAAATTCGTCGGACGATATTTGATCGTAAACGAAGTCTGCTGTGTCTGGGACAGATATTTTCACGGCATTCTCTGGTAAGTAGTCTCGTTCGACTCTGTATTGTCCGATTCTTTCGCCATCTGGTAAATAGGTTGGGCATATGATTGTCCAATCTAGCTCTGAATTTTTAAGCATTGTATAAACTTTATGATGTTCTTCTGCTGCACGTGTTGTGCGTCTTTTAGATTCGTTAGATTGATAGCGTAGTAAATTCTTGTCAGTTCGACTTTGTAATATGCCAGCAGTACCTATTGTGATGATACGTTTACTGCCTTGTTGTGACATTGTTTCAATAATTAATGGCATAGCTTCTGATAATGTAGTGGAGCCGTCTGTACTTAATGCACTTACAATAATGTCGTTACATTCAGCTGCTTTTTGAATATCATTTGGATTTAATACATTTCCTTCGATTAGTCTCACAGATTGATGGTCGATGCTTAATTTATTTTTATCACGAACGAGTACAGTTACGTCATGGCCGTCTGATAGTGCGTGTGTTAATACTTCTTGTCCAACTCTGCCAGTAGAACCTAAAATTAAAATTTTCATTTGTATTGCTCCTTTTATAAAAGTTTTTTATTTTGATTATAAATATGTTTGAGTATATATGATATATCACCAGTATGCATTACAAAGATTATATAACTACTTTTTCATTTGAGACTAATTTATCTGGTGAGTTCTAATATATAAAATAAAAACCATTTCCAAGAAATGTGGAAATGGTTTTTATTAAAAGTATTCATGAGTTAATCTGATAATTTGGATTCCAACCTTTCCAAGATTTCTTTTATTATAGCGAGCTCTTCAGATAAGTTATATTCATTAGATGATATTTTTTGACTAATTGTTTGTGAAACATATAATAAATCATCACTAATGTCTTCAAAATAGTCTCTCCCGTGATTCTTGACCATACTTATACCTCTTCCTATTTTGTATATATAAGTATATTACCCAAATTCATTTTATTTCTAACAAAAATTGTAATTAATTTAAGTTTTTATTCTTTATATTCACTTTGATAAATTATTTTTAAATCAAAAATATAGTTTTAAAAAATAACATCTCATTCTACTTAATAATTCAGTAAGCAATGAGATGTTATTTTGTCTTTATCATTTAAGCACTAGAGTTTTAATGTTTTATCAGTTGAATTGTAAACTACGATAATGTTCTACTTTATTTAATTTTACTTAATAGCAAATTTGCGTGATGATTGAATTCGTTTTTAACTTCATTTTGTGTTTTCTCTGATTGAGTGTATGCTCTACGATAAAGCCACCCATTAATAAACATCCTAACTAATAATACAAAGTCACTCTTATCTAATTTAAGTTTATGATGTGCATGAATCTTTTCTAATTTATACGTTAGAGCAGTAGATAACTTATGATTATAATGTTCAATATTAGATGTAAAGTTTGAAGGTGCAAATGATAACTGGACATAAAATTTTACTAAGTAATCTGAATCGTAAATATAATTATAGAAAAAAGAAGAAAGCTCATCATATACATTCAGAGGCTGAGAATCGATTCCTTCAATAATACTTAGTCCTACTGACATACAATTTTCAATACATTGTTCATACAATTCATCTTTGCTTTTAAAGTAGTTATATAAACTTGCCTTTTTTATTCCTAGTTCATTGGCAATATTATTTAGTGATGTTCCATAATAGCCCATTTCAGAAAAGGTTCTCATACTTATATGAATGAGTTTCTCAGATGTATTATTCACTTCATTTGCCTCCTTTGCTACATATGAATAACTATACAGGAAATAGCACAAAAAATCACTCGTAAAAACGTTTACATTTAACACAATAAATTACGCATTGCCTTTTTCTCTGGAAATGATATACTATTTTTACAAACTACCGTTCGTTAGTAGGAAATATGAAGCTTTTATTATTATTTTTTATTGTTTATCCAATAGCTATGTCAATTTTTTGGATAATCGGAACTTTGATTTACTATATTTTTATCGAAAGAAAGTTGAAAGCTAAACATATCAACTATCAATCACAAGAAGGGATTTCGTTTCTTATCGCTTGTTACAACGAGGAAAGCACCATTGCAGAGACGATTAAAAATTTAAATGATCTCTCATATCCAATCAAAGAAATTATTGCTGTTAATGATGGGAGTTCGGATCAAACTAAGGCAGAATTATTAAGACTTAAACAAGCGTACAAAATTAAGTTTATTAATTTAGAAGAAAATAGGGGTAAAGCAAATGCGTTAAATATTGCAGCTCAATATGCTCAATACCCATATTTGATGTGTGTGGATGCAGATACGATTATCGACGATGATGCACCGTACTTTATGGTGGAAAGTCTAATTGATGATCCAACAATCGGTGCAGTAACGGGGAACCCACGTATTAGAAATAAATCTACTTTACTAGGGAAAATTCAAACAATCGAATACGCTAGCATGATAGGGAGTATAAAGAGAGCAAAAACGATTAATGGCTTTGTTAATACAATATCTGGTGTTTTTACGTTATTTAATAAAAAAGCATTAGAAAAGAATCAATATTGGGATACGGACATGATTACTGAAGATATTGCAGTGTCATGGAAGTTCCATTTATCGGGATACAAAATAAAATATGAACCGAGAGCATTATGTTGGATGCTTGTTCCTGAAACATTTAAGGGGTTATGGAAACAAAGGGTAAGATGGTCCCAAGGTGGACATGAAGTGATTTTAAGAGATTTTAAGAACATGTTAAAAGTAAGAAATATTTCATTATGGTTGTTATTTATTGAACAAATCCTTTCTGTAATATGGGTATATGGCATAGTTGTTATCTTATGTTACACAATACTGCGATTAAACTTCTTGGATTACTACTTCTATAATTATCAATTAAATATCTTTTTAATATCAGCATTCTTACTGACGTTTATTAACATTATTCAATTTACTATTTCTTTATTAATTGATAGTAGGTACGAAAGAAAAAATAATTTATTTGTTATTTTTTTAAGTTGGTATCCGACATTTTATTGGTTAATTAATGCAATTGTAGTTGTTGTTGCATTCCCAAAAGCATTAAAACGAAAAAAAGGAGTGTTTGCTACATGGACAAGTCCGGACAGAGGCAATCTAAAAGAGTAGAATCAAATTTAAATATTTTTAGAGAACTAATTGTATTTGTTGCATCATCAATATTATGGCTCTATTGCATAACGGTGCTATTTGTAATGGTAGGATCGTTATTACCGATAGACAATCATTTTATACAAATTGTAAGAGTGATATTGAATCTTGAGAAAGGTGATATTGTCTCGATGTTTAATTATTTTGTGATTGGTTCAATCATCATTTCTGTATATTTGATGATTACGTTTCGATTCAATGTTAGAAGAAAGAGAGCTGTACCACATGAGTATTATTAAGTTAAGTTTTAAGTGGTCGATGATGATAGCTTTGATATTATTCATGTTCATTTCTAGTGATCAATCAGTACTTGCTAAGAAACAAAAAACACTTGGTGGCGAGAAAAATGGATGTCTTGCATTAAACTATCACCGAGTGAGAGAAGACACATGGATAGATAAATTGCTATCAGCATTCTCAAATAGTAAAGAATTGAAAATTTATAGTGTCACTGAAACGCAATTCGAATCTCATATTAAATGGTTAAAAGGAAAAAATGCTCAATTTTTATCTTTAGATGAATTCATTCATTACAAAGAAAAAGGTAAGTTCCCTAAAAATTGTGTGTGGTTAAATTTTGATGATATGGATCAAAGTATTTATGAAAATGCCTTTCCAGTTATGAAAAAATACGATGTCCAAGGAACTGGTTTTGTAATAACGGATCATGTAGGTGACCCTGATTTTCATAATATTCGTATGTCGCCTAAAAAAGAATTACTCAAAATGAAGAATAGCGGGTTATGGGATTTTACATCGCATACACATGATATGCATACTATGAAAAAAGATAAATCAAAATTTGTATCATTTGCTGAAAAAGGAAATATTAAACAGGATATCGATAAAAGTACGGACTATATTAAAGATGAACTAGATGGAAATGAACAAGCGATCGCATATCCGTACGGTCAAGCAAGCGATCAATTAGTTAAACAACTTGATAGAGATACATCAATCAAATACGGATTTACATTGGAAGAAAAAGCAGTTGTTCCAGATAGCGATAATTTTTACATTCCAAGAGTTATGGTAAGTGATGACGCTTTTAACAAGCTTGTTAAGAAATGGGAAGGATTTAATCATGAGTAAAGGAAGATATATTGAATTTATATATTTAAGAACATTTTTATGTTTATTAATTGTACTAACACATGTTTTTACCGAGTTTACAAACACAAATGAACCTGATGATATGCAATTACAAGTCTTATATTGGATCAGAATGATCTTAATTATCGGGACACCTTCATTTATTATATTGTCTCAACTATTAACGACACTAAATTATAATGATAAATTAAAAATAGGCTATTTAAGAACACGTCTAAAATATATATTATTACCTTACTTAATTATGGGTGCTTTCTATAGTTATTCTGAATCACTTAAATTAAATGATTCATTCTTAACGCAATACACAGAGAATGTTATTCAAGGTAATTGGTATGGCTACTTTATTGTAATCATTATTCAGTTCTTCTTGTTAAATTGGATCATCTATCGAATAAATGCTAAAATACTTTTTTCAAAATGGAGTCTTATCATTTCGTTCATAATTAATACAATCTATTTGTATAGTTACCAAAATGTTGAACCTGTTAGAGAATTTATAAGTCAGTATTATCCATTTAGTCCTGAAACATTCATAATTGGTTGGCTGTTTTATTACTTTTTAGGTTCTTACGTAGGTCATAATTATCAAGCTATTAAAGATTTCGTAACGAAATACATCGCTTTAATTGTATTTTTAACAATTGCTGCATACGTAGCCTTTGTATTTGTAGGAGAACATGATTATTGGATGGTTAGTAGTATGGATTATCGTATTTTATTATATATCACTTTTGCATTTTTAATTATAATTAACTTTAGCTCACAGTTTGATGAATTTATGTTTAGTTCTGTTGAATTGATTAGTAGATATTCATTTTTCGTTTATTTATTACATCCGATTATATTGGAATATATGTTCCAATATACAAGTATATTTGAAGAACAGACTTTTATCTTTATTCCAATATCATTATTGTTTATTGTGGGATGTTGTCTAGGGATTGGTATTTTATTAAGAGAATTTCAAATTTTTAAATTCGTAATGGGCAGACAACCTTATAACAAATAAATATCTATATAAAAAAAGCAAGTTATCTCATAGTCGAGGTAACTTGCATTTGTCTGAATTATGTTGTTTTGTATGATGATTTCTTAAATTGATATACGATGAAGCCGATGATAAATCCGACAAAGGCTGGTAATACCCAACCCATTCCAATCGTGAAGAATGGTAAGAATTTTTCGCCAAAAGTGATAACTGCATGTGCAAAACCTGTATTTGCGATGAATTCAGGACTTGCTTTAATACCATCAACAAATGAAGCGATCATTGTAAAATATGTCGTAAATTGATAAATGATTTTTGAATGGTTAAAGAATGAACTGAATAACGTTAGTAAAATAATTGTAATCGCTAAAGGATATAAAAACATTAATACTGGTGTAGAGTATTCAATAATTTTTGTTAAACCAACATTTGCAAAAATACATGAAATAATACTTACAACTGTTGCAAACATTAAATAGTTTTGCGTTGGAAATAGTTCTGTGAATGTTTCTGAAAAGGCTGTGATTAGGCCAATAGCAGTCTTTAAGCAAGCTACAATAATGATGAGTGATAGTAATATGATGCCGTAATCACCTAAATAATATCGTGCGATTTGAGCTAAAGCTATGCCACCATTTTCACTCGCTTTAAAATGACCTAAACTCATCGTACCCATAAATGCTAATAAACTATAAATAATACCCATTAAAATAATGCTAATCGTACCAGATTTGAATGTTTCTTTCGCAATATGATTTGGGTTTGTAATACCTAACTTTTTAATAGTTGATACGATAATAATACCGAATGCAAGTGCAGCTAAAGCATCTAGCGTATTATAACCATCAATGAAACCTTTTAGTAACGCGCTGTTTTCATAATCAGGACTAATATTAGCATTTGATACTTGTCCAATTGGATTAATAAACGCTAATAAAATCAATAAGCCTAAAAGGACTAAAAATACAGGATTTAAAAATTTACCGATATATTCTAGAATTTTTGAAGGTTTTTTTGAGAAAAACCAAGCAACTAAGAAGAATAAAATACTAAATATCGATAAATATAATGTGACAGATGAATCTGAAATAAACGGTGTAAATGCAATTTCAAACGATGTCGTTGCAAGCCTAGGTAAAGCATAAAAAGGACCAATTACAAGATAAAGTAAAATCGTGAATATATAAGCATATTTGCGATTTACACGTGTCGTTACTTCAAAAATACCATTCGTCTTAGAAATACCAATTGCGATAATTCCTAAGAATGGTAAACCAATCGCAGTAATTAAGAAACCAATATTGGCCGTTAAAACATTTGATCCTGCCAATTGACCTAAATGAATAGGGAAGATTAAATTTCCCGCTCCAAAAAACAAGCCAAAAAGTAATGATCCGATATATATATTTTCTTTAAAAGTAAGTTTATTTTTCATGATGATAAATTTCTCCTATTTTTTTAATCAACTTCACTATCTTAATGTGTTTTGTAAGAAGATGTCAAATTGATATTGAGGATATACATAAAAAGAGCCTAGAACAACGATATACATTGTTGTTCTAGGCTCTTTTATACTTTTATTGTGGTGCTATCGATCAAGAAACGAAAACAAGATCGTTAAAAATTCTAACGTTCAAGAAAGTGAAACAAGATCGTTAGCGCACCAAATTTCTAATTATTTCTCATCTCATAAAGTAATCCTTGTGCAGCTTCTAGGTTTGGCTTATCCATACTTTTAAGTGCTTCTGTTATAAGTTGGATTTCACTACCTTTTGCACCGATTTTAATTGCTAAGGATTTATAGTGAAGGTTCATATGACCTTGCTGTATACCTTCTGATACGAGTGCACGACATGCTGAAAAGTTCTGTGCGAGTCCGACTGCAGCTACAATGTGTGCTAATTCTTGTGCTGTTTTAACACCTAGTAAGTCTAGTGTAACTTTAGATATTGGTAAGAGGTCTATGCTTCCGCCAATAATGCCGAGTGTTAATGGTAATTCTATTGTACCTACTAAAAATTGGTTATTACTATCATATTTCCAAGTTGTTAAACTTCTATATTGTCCGTCTTTACTTGCATAAGCATGCGCACCTGCTTCAACGCTTCTCGTATCGTTTCCTGAAGCTAATACGACTGAGCTAATCCCGTTCATAACACCTTTGTTATGTGTGACTGCTCTGTATGGGTCGATGTGAGCTAATACAGATGCTCGTTCCATACGGTGTGCGACTTCTGCACCGCTTACTTCATCTTTTTCTAAGTCTGAAATGGCGATTTTACCTTCAATGCGAATAACAGATGTTGTTGAATAGTTTGAAAGAATACTCATTAGTATGTTTGTATCGCTTAATTGAGTTTCTAAATAGTGCGCAATTCCTTCAAGAATGGTATTGATAATATTAGCACCCATTGCATCACGTGTATCGATATGAACTTTTAAAGAAAGCATACCTTCTTCAGGAAATTCATCCGTTTCGATTTTGCGGTAACCGCCACCTCTTTTAAGGATAGAAGGGTAGACTTGATCGGCTACTTGGCGGATATCTGATTCTAAATTTAAAATATCTTTAGATAGTTGAGCAGTATCTGTAACATTATCAAATACGATTTGACCTAATTTAATATTGTCACTTTGAACGACTTTAAGACCACCAGATTTGTTGAAAAGTTTAGAACCGAAACTTGCTGCTGCAACAACTGATGGTTCTTCAACCATCATAGGTACAGCATACGCTTTATCTTCTACTATAATTTCAGGTAAGACACCTACTGGTAGCGTACCTTGACCAATGACATTTTCGATTAAATTCTCTAAAAGTTCTTTATCTATTTCTGAATTGTTAAGTAATATTTGCTCAGATTCTTCTTTAATCCAACCATGATCTTTTAATTGTTTGATTTTCTCAGGTCGTGATAAATGTCTGAAGTCTTTCGTTAAAGGTTTCATTAAAGTCCTACTCCTTTTTCTATCATTAATGCTATACCTAAGCCACCACCAATACATGCAGTTGCAATACCCGTTTGCTTATCTTCTTGTTTTAAGGCATGTGCAAGTGTTGTAACCAATCTTGAGCCTGTTGATCCTAGTGGGTGACCTAAAGCAATCGCGCCACCATAAATGTTAAATTTCTCATCTGGAATGTTAAGGTTTTTTTTAACAGGAATGCTTTGTGCTGAGAATGCTTCTGTCATCTCAACTAAATCGATATCTTGAATTGTTTTTCCAGTCTTGTTTAATAGTGACTCTACGGCATAGAATGGTGCATAACCCATATATAATGGATCACAGCCGATTTCAGCGTGTTGTCCGACAGTTGCTAAGATTGTGTAGCCGTGTTCTTTCGCGTATGATTCACTCATTAAAATTAAAGCAGAACCACCGTCGCTTAAAGCTGAAGCGTTACCCGCAGTAACTGTACCGTCTTCTTTGAAAATTGTCTTTAATGTTGCAAGATCTTCTATTGTACTTTCAGGTCTGATTAATTCATCTGAAGTTATTGTTTCACCATTAACATCTTCTAATGGAACAATTTCTTCATTGAATTTACCAGCTTTTGTTGCTTTATCAGATTTTAAATGTGAATTTAATGCAAACGTATCTTGTTCTTCACGGGTAACTTCATATTTAGTTGCAATTGCTTCTGCAGTTAAGCCCATCGCCATATTATGAAAGACGTCAGTTAAACCATCATGCATGAAACTTTTAACAGGTGCGTCGCCTTTTTTAAGAATAAGGTCTGGTGTGTTCGTCATACTTTCGATGCCGCCTACAGCAACAACATTTGCTTCTCCAAGTTGAATAAGTTGTTTGCCTAAAATGATAGATTTAAGTCCTGATCCACAAACTTCGTTTACAGTCATACCAGGTGTTTCATATGGTAAACCGGCATTTACAGCAATTTGTCGAGCAGCATTTTGTCCCGTACCAGCTTGAACAACGTTACCGAAAATAACATTTTCGATATCTTTAGGATCTAGTTGGATTTTATTAATTGCAGATTTTAAAGCAGCAGTCCCTAATTCTACTGCAGAGTAGTTACTCAACCTTCCTCTGAATTTTCCTACAGGGGTTCTTTGAGCACTTACGATTACAACTTTATTCATATTTTATGTTCTCCTTAAAAATTTATTTATTAATAATTGTCAATATTCAATGTAGTTTGATATCATTCAATATATAAAATAACATATTGAGAGGAAATTATTATGGCAATAGGTATTGATAAATTAGATTTTTACATCCCAAGTTTTTATGTAAGTATGGACGATTTGGCAAATGCTCGTGGAGTAGATCCAAATAAATTTAAAATAGGTATCGGTCAAAATAAAATGGCCGTTAATCCAGTAAGCCAAGATATTATATCAATGGGTATTAACGCAGCTCAAGATATTTTATCTGAACAAGATAAAAAAAATATCGACATGGTGATTGTAGCGACTGAATCGGGAATCGACCACTCTAAAGCAGCATCAATAGAGATTCATAACCAATTAAGTATTCAACCATTTGCACGTTGTATTGAAATGAAAGAAGCGTGTTACTCAGCTACAGCAGCTATCCAACTTGCTAAAGACTTCTTATCTAACAATCCGAGTAAAAAAGTACTTGTAATCGCATCTGATATCGCACGTTACGGATTAAATTCAGGTGGAGAACCTACACAAGGTGCAGGAGCAGTCGCTTTACTATTGAGTCATAATCCTAGAATTTTAGAATTAAATGACGATAGCGTTGCATATACAAATAATGTATATGATTTCTGGAGACCAACATCTGAAAAATATCCTGTCGTAGATGGTGCTTTATCTAAAGATGCATACATTGAATCATTCAACACAGTTTGGAATGAATACGCTAAACGTACAGGTCATGAAGTAAATGATTTTGAATCATTCTGTTTCCACGTTCCATTTACTAAAATGGGCGAAAAAGCCTTCAAGACTATTTTAAACGAAAACGTAGAAGATTCAATTAAAAACAGATTAATGGATGCATATCAAGATTCTGTACTATGGAATAGAGACGTAGGAAATATTTATACAGGTTCATTGTATTTAAGTTTAATTTCTTTATTACAAAACCATACATTCCAAGCAGGACAAGAAGTATGTCTATTTAGTTATGGTTCAGGTGCAGTAGCTGAAATATTTAGTGGTTCAATCGTAGATGGTTATGATAAAGCGCTAGATAAAGAAAAACACTTAGACATGCTTGAATCAAGAGAACAATTATCTGTAGAAGAATACGAAACATTCTTTAATAGATTTGATAATCAAGAATTTGACTTCGAACGTGAACTCAGACAAGATCCATATTCAAAAGTATACTTACACAGTATCGCAGATCATATTAGAACATATAAAACAGAAGAGTAATAAATGAAGCCTAGGACATCACTTAAGACGTCCTAGGCTTTTGCTTTTTGTATTAAACTTTTTCAATATATTGATCTTCGTGTTCGACATCTTTACCGACTGGTTCCCATTTAATATAAGTAGTAATGATTAGCCCAACTATAGGCACTAATGCTAATAGCAGCATTGTCTTATTTAATCCTAAGTTAGCAAATATAATTGGAAAAATAAATGTACCAAACATACTGCCAAATCTACTCACGGATTCTACAAAGCCTGTTCCTTTACCTCGTAGAATTGTAGGGTATGAAAGGGCGGCAATTGCTTTACCTTGAGTTCCTGGTCCACCTGAATGTCCAAATAGGAAGAATGCCACCATTAACGCAATCAGCCAAGTATAGGTATGTCCATAAAATAAACCTATAATAATCATGGCTGTACCGACAATACTAAACCCAGCAATTGTTAATTTACGTGCGCCGTATTTTGTTGTGAGTAATGCACCAGTTAAACCACCAATGATACCCGCGATATTAATGAGTGCAGTACCTGATAAGGATTCGATTTTGTTTTCTCCGATTATATAAATTGCGATTAAAGGAATATATAGACCGATTGCATAGTACTGCATACCTTGTAATGTTGCAATGGAAGTCGCTAATATTGTTCTTTTACGATAGCGTTTATTAAACAATGTACGTAAAGGATTTTTAACTTCTGTTTTACTAAATGATTCATCTTCACCTTTATTAGGTTCGATATTCACATTGATGTTGTAGTTCTTCTCGAGTTCTTTACTCGCTTCTGTTAAGGTTTTATTTTTCATTGACCATGATGGGCTTTCGCTTAAATAAAATAATCTTAAAACGAGTATAATCGTTGCGAACACTGCGCCGAGTGCTACGGAATAACGCCATAACCAAGCACCTGTACCAAGAGAATATAACAAAATAACGATAAGAGCCGAAGATACAACGGCGATATACCAAACGACTTGCCAATAGTTGACGTTACGGCCTTTATCTTTTTTATTACTGATTTCTGCTATAAAAGTAAAAGCAACTGGGCTATCCATACCAATTGCAAATCCCATCAATAATCTGAAACATAATAAAATAGCTGGTGCAGGTGATAACGCAGCCCCAATTGCCCCAATGATTAAAGAAATCAATGAGACAGATAGAATTAATTTACGACCTAATTTATCGGCGTAAAATCCACCAATTGCAGCACCAAATAATGCACCGAATGGCATTGCTGTCATAATGAATGATAAGTAAGTCGGAGAAAGTTTGAATTCTTGAGTAAGTTGATCAGTCGCTGTCCCTAAAATTGTTAAATCATAAGCATCTAAAAATATTGTGCCTAATACGATAATTAATAATAGTGACGTACGCTTTGTCGTCTTACGTTCGTTCACATAATCGATAATATCCTGTTTCGTATGTATTGTAATTGTTTCACTAGCCATAACCATACCCTCCTTAAAAAATCTATACACATTTTGTTGGCAATAAATAGACCAATAATGTGATAATACAGGTATGCTGATTCTACGGATGTTTGTTGTAAATATATACCCTAAGAATCAAAAAATTAACAACTTAAAAATAAAAAGTGCAAGGAGAGGTAATATGCTAACAATATATGGACATAGAGGATTACCAAGTAAAGCTCCAGAAAATACAATAGCATCTTTTAAAGCAGCTTCAGAAATAGAAGGTGTAAAATGGCTAGAGTTAGATGTTGCCATTACAAAAGATGAACAATTAATCATCATTCATGATGACTATTTAGATCGTACAACAAGTATGTCCGGGGAAATGACAGCATTAAACTATGAAGAATTAAAAGAAGCATCAGCAGGATCATGGTATGGTGCGAAATTTAAAGATGAACGCTTACCAACATTCGATGATGTGATAGAAATAGCAAATGAATATAACATGAACTTAAATGTAGAGTTGAAAGGCGTCACTGGCGCGAATGGACTCGCTCTATCTAAAAGTATGGTAAAGCAAGTTAAAGAAAAATTAGCAAACTTAAATCAAAATCAAGAAGTACTCATATCAAGCTTTAACCTCGTACTCGTTAAACTAGCAGAAGAAATCATGCCAGAATATAAAAGAGCTGTCATCTTCCATACGACATCATTCAAAGAAGACTGGAGAACATTGTTAGACTATTGCGATGCAAAGATAGTGAATACAGAAGATGCCAAACTCACAAAAGCAAAAGTGAGAATGGTCAAAGAAGCGGGTTATGAATTAAACGTTTGGACCGTAAACAAACCAGCACGCGCAAACCAACTTGCAAACTGGGGTGTTGATGGGATATTTACAGATAGCGCAGATAAAATGGTGCATTTGTCTGAGTAGGAGAGACTTTAAAAATATAATCTGTTATACACTAGGTTGTTCAAATAGAATAACCTAGTGTTTTTGGTTTGTAATATTTAAAAAAAGATATTGATAATTTATTCCAAATGATAAAATAATTTCAAGAGCAGTAAATGAAAAAACAATAATCGGGAGAAAAAAATATGAAGAAATTTTTTGTTTTACTTTGCTTATTATTGATTGTTTCTGGCTGTGGCAAATTAAACAATTACCAAGAAACTATAACTGTTTATTCTCCATATCCTAGAGAGTTAATACGTTCTCTATTAAATGACTTTGAGCAAACTGAAAATGTTAAAGTTGAACTTAAACAGGGTTCTACACAAGTTTTATTAAGGGAGATACATCAAGTTGATGAGAATGAACTAGGGGATATTGTAGTTGGAGGTGTTCTGTCAGAAATGATTGAACATCCTGGTGATTTTGAAGCATACGAATCGGAAAATCAGAAGTATATGAAATATGATAAACAAAAAGTTCCGTATGTTTCAGATTTCATATTAATGCCAACTACAATTGTTGTGAACCAAGACTTAATAGGAAATATTAAAGTTAGGGGTTATAAAGACTTATGTGCCGATGAATTGAAAGGGAAAGTGGTCTATTCTAATCCTCTAGAAACAACGACAGGGTATCAACATATGAAAGCTATTGAAAGTATTAATCACAATGTTGATGATGTAAAAGGTTTTATGGCTTCTGCAAATAAAGTTGATAAATCTTCTAAAGTTATACAAGAAGTTGCGAAAGGTAAATATTATGCTGGCTTAAGTTATGAATCGGATGCTAAAGCTTATATAAATAAAGGTTATCCTTTGAAAATGATTTATCCAAGTGAAGGTACAATGTTGAATCATGACGGTATCGCACTTGTAAAAAAAGAAAATATTAATCCAAAAAGTAAAAAACTGATTAATTACTTAACAAGTAAAAAAGTTCAACAAAAAATAGCAGATGAGTATAAAATTCAGTCCGGTAGAAAAGATGTTTTTAATCAAAATAAGCAAGTTGCTACAAAGTTCAGGGAAATACCTGTTATTAAGGATGAAGATATTAGTCATCTAACTAGAAAGCAATTTTTGGAGTTGATTCAATGATACCAACTAAACCTTATCAACGTATGATTAGAAAATCATTATTCATCACTACTATACTACCGGCATTTTTAATTATATTAATAGGATTTGTAACATTTTTAGGCGTATATAGAATGATTGAAATAAATAATTTGAAGCATAATATAGTTCAAAGTAAAGATATAGTCACGTCATTAAATCAGAAAGTTACAAAAGCTATTAATAATAATAAACACCAATTTGAATCTTTAAATCCTAAGAATGATCATGATAAAACAGAAATACGTCGTCTCATTAATGATTCAATTCACATAAAAGATGCTTCTATGATTTATATATTAGAAAATCATGATATAAAAATGACGAATAATTATGAAGATAAAAATTTATCGAATTTACTTCGCATAAAGAGTCAAAATATAAAGTTTAACAATGGTTATTATAAACTTTCGATATACATAGAAGAACAACCTTATTTGAATCAATTGCACTATAAAAATAATCAACATTTATTATTAGTAGATAGTTATGATAACGTCTTATATTCAAATTATGAAAAGATTCCATCAAACTATAAAGTTACATTACCTAAATTTGGATATGTTTATAAAAGTGAATATATACCTGAGTTAAATGCACATATTGTTTTACTGAAAGATATACATGAAATATTGAATGACGGTATTAAATTACTATCAATTATGTTGTTAACATTCATCATTTTGACTATATTTGGTTACGTTTCTTCTAGTAAAATTTCTCAAGTCCAAACGCGAGATATAGAATCAATTATTAAGCGAATTAAATACGCAAAAGAAAGAAAACTAGGTACATATGAACCTTTGTCTCGTACGAGTGAACTAGAAGAAATAAATAAGTATGTTTATGATTTGTTTGAATCCAATGAAGCATTAATTCGTTCAATTGAAGATACAGAAAAATCATTGAGAGAAATTCAACTTAAAGAAATAGAACGGCAATTTCACCCACATTTTTTATTCAATACAATGCAAACGATACAATATCTTGTAAGTACTTCTCCGAAAAAGGCGGAAGAAATTTTGCAAAAACTATCAGAAATGCTGAGATATTCATTAAGAGTTAAGTCTGATAATGTACTCGTTAAAGATGAGCTCCTATATATAAAAAAATATGTCACTATTCAAAATGTAAGATTTGATGACAAAATAAAATTATTAATCGATGTTCCTTATGATATTAAAGAAATGAAAATTGATAAAATGTGTATATTTCCATTTATAGAAAATGCGATCAAACACAATGAATATGAATGTGATTTGACAATCAATATTCGAATAAGAGAAAACACTCATAATCTTCTTATTATTATTAAAGATGATGGGGAAGGTATGTCAAAAGAACAACTAAGATTAACGCGAGAAAATTTAAATCTTTCTGTATATGAAACAACGCATTTAGGATTAAACCATTTGAATCATAAATTAATATTGAAATATGGTTTAAGATCAAAAATAAAAATTTATTCAATAGAAAATAAAGGCACAATGATTGCTTTAAGAATACCTAGAGGTAGGTGAGTATAATGCATACAGTTATTATTTGTGATGATGAAAGAATTATAAGAGAAGGTTTGAAGTCCCATATACAATGGTCTGATTATAATTTCAATGAAGTATTGTTAGCAAAAGACGGAGAAGAAGCACTGGAATTAATTCATATCAATCATCCACTACTCGTGATTATTGATATTAGAATGCCTAAGATGAATGGCATACAATTACTAGAGAATATTAAAGATATTTCTTGTGAGAAAATTATTTTATCTAGTTATGACGATTACGAATATATGAAAGCAGGCATTCAACATAAAGTAACAGATTATTTGCTAAAACCTATTAATCAACAAGAATTAAAACAAATACTCAATAAGATTTATGAAAAGTATGATGATCAAGAAGAAAAAGTAGATATAGAAGTGTTCAAACCTATAAAAGAGGTTGATTATGATGACTATTATGTAAATAAAATCATTCAATATATCCGTAAACATTATCATGATAAACAATCAGTGAAAGAAATGCTTAGTCAATTTGACGCTAGTGAAAGCTATCTTATGAGGATTTTTAAACAAGAAGTAGGTATTACAATATTAGATTACTTAAATAGATATAGAGTATTCAAATCCCTTCATCTACTAGAACATCATTATAAACATTATGAAGTGGCTGACATGGTAGGTTTTTCAGAATATAAAGTATTTAGTTATCAATTCAAAAAATATTTAGAAGTATCACCAAGTGATTATATGAAAAAATAAAAAGGAATGGGTTAAAATCCATTCCTTTGTTATGTTAAATGTTTAATGAGCGTATTTTCTTTTCTTCATAATATGCAACGATACATAATAAAATGATACCTATGAATAAGGCGAAATAGAAGACGATAAAGACATCTGTCCAACCGCTAAGTGTGTAACCAAATACATTTAATCCTTTTGATTTAGGATCGGCAATAGCAGCAAGTCCTACTTTGGCCATTGAATCACCGAATAAATAAGCGAATGATCCTGTCATACCGTTAGCAACACTGATTGCTCGTTTTGGTACAAATCCTGTTAGTGATACACCAATCAATAGTTGAGGTCCAAAGATTAATGCACCTAGTGCAAATAAAGCGATATTAACCATAGCAACACTTGTTGCATTTGTATAAAGTATAACTACAAATGTAATGATAAACATACAACCAACTGCTACGACAGCACGACGTCCTTTTAGTAAATCGGAAACATATCCCCATAATAAACTCGCAACAAGTGCACCTATCTCAAAGTAGAATATGGTATTGATAGCATCAGATTGACCGAATCCTAAATGCTCAGATACGTATAAAGGTGCCCAGTTATCTATACCTATACGTACTATATAAACAAATACGTTTGAAATACATAAAATCCAAATAACAGGATTTTTTAAAATGTAAGTTTTGAAAATTTCCCATTTTGACATATGAACTGAATCAATATTTTCTTGTTCAATGGGTTCTTCCCATATTTCTTCAGCACGATTCCAACCTAATTCTTCAGGATCATCTTTACCAATGAATAAACCAGCAATACCTATAATTAAAGCAATGACTGAAGGGAAGATGAACATACCAACAACACTACCATTAAAGAATGTATGTGCACCCCATAAAGCAAGTCCACCAGCTATTGCACCACCAATATTATGTGAAGTGTTCCAAAATCCAAGGTAACGTCCTCTTTTCGAACGTGGCGCCCATCTTGAAATCGTCGAATAACTAGCTGGACCACCAACTGATTGGAACACACCGTTTAATCCCCATAAAACAATGAAAAGTCCTAAAATAGAACCAAAGTAACTAAGCGTAAAGCCCATTATTAAAACAGCAAGTGCTGCTAAAACAAGTAAGAATGAAATAACTTTTTTAGTGTTCTTACCATCTATAAAATAGCCGAGCAATGATTTACCAAGACCATATGTAATACTAAACGCTAATCCAATATATCCTAATTCTAAAGTAGTCAGGCCGACTTCTTCTTTAAGTAATGGCTGAGCAGCTTTAAAGTTATTTCTAATTAAATACATTGCCATATATGTAAAGAATACTACAAAGAAAGCTTTTAAAAAGTGTCGAAGCCATAACTTTCTTTGAGTTGAAAGTGGAATTCCTTTGTTAGGAATTTTGTTAATTTCAAAAAATTGCATGTAATCACCCCGTGTAGTTTTGTATATAAAAATCTTAGCAATTTGTGTAAGCGCTTTATATACGAATAAATGTCATTTTATCCAAAAAAGTGAAGTGATTTTCCAAAACAAAAACAGAGGTAAGACTTCCGTATTAGTGACGGTAGTCTTACCTCTGTTTTTTATATCCTACATCATTGCTACTTTTAATAAATCTAGCACGCCGCTTGATGATCCTGGGAATGCAAAGATGAGTTGGTTGAGGTCTTTGGCTGTTAGTTTTTGGTTAACGATAAATGTGAGTAGGTTAATTAAGTTTGCTGCATCGTCTGCGTAAATTTCTGCGCCTACGAGTTGTTTGTCTGCGTTTAATACAATTGTCATTTCCGCTTCTGTTTCGTTTTTATATTCAAACACCATTTGTTTACCGAATGGAATGTCTTTTATTGTATATGCTCCGCTTTGCTCTGCATCTTTAACTGTAACACCTATTTGTGAAAGTCTTGGTAATGAGTATAATACTGATGGTATTGCTGGATATTGAATTGGGTTTGGATTGATACCTAATATATGAGTCGCGATGTAGTTAGATTCAAATGTTGCTGTTGGTGTTAATTTAGGGATTGTTTTATCTAATACATCTCCGCTTGCATATATGTTGTGTATGTTTGTTCTTAAATGATCATCGACTTGAATACCTTTTTCACTATATTCGATGCCTAATTCGTCTAGTCCTATATTTTGTACATTTGGTTTACGTCCAGTAGCATCTAGAACATAGTCAGTATCAACGCTAAGTCCTGATTCTGTTGTTACGTGATAACTGCTACCAGTTTGTTGTACAGATTGAACATTTTCATTTAAATGGAATTGTACGCCTTCTGATTCAAGTTTATGAATTAATTTCGCGATGTGCTTTTCATTAAATCCATCTAATGGTTTATCTGTATGGTGGATGACATGAACTTCAGCACCTGATTTAATTGCGATTGAAGCGAATTCGATACTAATAATACCAGCACCAATAAATGTGATGCTATTTGGCATTTTATCTAAAGATAAGAAGTCACGACTATCATGTGTTAATGCGCTACCTTCTATATCTAATTTATTACTATGTTGTCCTGTTGCAATGACGATGTTTTCAGCTTGAATAGGCGTACCTTCAACATCAACTGTATGAGCATCTACTAATTTACCGGCACCCATTATAACTTCAATACCTTGTTGTTCAAACATAGATTTAAGTGTATTGGAAAGGGGATTTATGACAGCTTTCTTATATTGCATCAAGTTCTTCCAGTTTACGTGTAATTGATCAGATTCAATAATTTGAGGATAATGACTAGCTTCTTCTAATACTTCATAAGGTCCTTCAAGTAAGATTTTGGCATTACAACCGTAATTTGTACATGTACCAGCTATCGTGTCTTTTTCTATAATGGCTACAGATTTGCCTGCATGTTTTAACGTTAACGCAGCGTGCCATGCAGCATGGCCACTTCCTATAAATACAACATCAAATTTTTTCATAGTTTATCATCCTTATATGTTATTTATTTAATTGCTTTCTTAAAGTTGTTTCTAATTGATTCATAATGTCTTTCGTTTGTTTGTATAATTCTAAATCCATTTCTTCTGATACACATTTAGAGATAGCATCGTAAATAGGTTGTTTTTGTTCTTTCCCTTTTTGTGTTAACGAAACAACTAATTGTCTTTTATCTTGGTCTGATTTTTGTCGAGTGACCCATCCTGATTGTTCTAATCTTTTAAGTAGTGGGGTAAGCGTGTTGCTTGAAAGGTCCAATTTATGACCAATTGAATGTAATGTTTGAGGATTTTCCTCCCATAATGAAAGTAAGACTAAATATTGTGAGTAAGTTAAACCAAATGACTTAAGCTCTTTTTCATAAAATTGGGCAAATAATCGACTTACATTATATGCTGAGAAACATACTTGATTGGCTAGTTTCATATTGTAATCCATTAAATACTCCTTTCTATCGTGTGCGATTGATTATATATTAAACTATCGTGCGCGACTAATCAAATGTGGTGCTCACAAATTGAAAAAAGGTACTAGAATTGATAACTTGTAATTAATACAAAGTAAAGATTGTCCTTTTACAGAAATTGTAATAATATAAATTTAAAGATGAACATGTAGTCGTGGAGGGATGGTTATGAGTGAAAATCATGACAAAGATATTAACGAGGAAATAGAGAAAGAATTGCTAGAATATCTAGAGAATAAAGACGAAATTGAAGCAGCAAAGCCTAAAAAGAAAAAATATATGAGCATGGTATTTCTATGCAGTTTAATCATTGCGTTGCTATATATTTCTAGAATTGTTATGAATATTTTTTAAAGACATAAAAACAGAGCAGCATCCAAACGCGGATGTTGCTCTGTTTGTTTATTTATCAATACGATACGTTTTCTTACCGTTATCATATAAATCGTCATACACTTTTCCAGATATTTTGGCATTGTAACTTGCCATGCCTTTATCTTGTACATCTTTCACATTAATAGCCATCATTATATTTGGATTATCTTTATCATATGAAATGAACCAACCTATTTGTTGTCCTGTCTCACCTTGTTTCATCTTGAGTTCAGCTGTACCTGATTTACCAACTAAGTTAGCATATGATCTATAAATATCTTCTCTATGTGTTTTGTTCACGACTTGTTGCATACCGTCTGTTAACAATTTAATATTTTCCTGGGAAATGATGTTCTTCTTCCAGACTTTATTTTTCGTATCTTTGAGTACATGTGGAGCATTCACATTACCTTTGTTCTCTAATGCGCTGTATATTGAAAGAATTTGAACAGGATTGATTAATATTTCACCTTGGCCATAACCTGAGTCAGCTAACAATATTTCATTATCTAAGTTCTTATTTGAAATTTGTGCATTGTAGAATGGATAATCACTCGGGATATCTTCACCAACACCAAGGCGTTTCATTCCTTCTTCGAATTTTTTGCTGCCTAATTCAAGTGCAACTCTCGCAAAGAAGATATTATCTGATGATTCAATAGCTTGTTTTAAGTCGATATCGCCATTCACAACTTCGTATCTTGTAACGTTGTAGTCACCCCAAGATTTATCTTTTTGCCAACCTTTTCCATTAATTTTATAACTTGTTTTGCCGTCTAATGTCTTATTGTTTAAGCCAATCATGGATGTTAATATTTTTTGAGTCGAACCTGGTGATGTCGTAATTTGGAACTTATTAAGGAGTGGCTCTTTATCATCTTCAGTTAATTTCTTATAATCTTCATCGCTCATTCCATTCATAAATGGATAAACATCATAAGATGGCGTGCTGACAAGTGCTAAGAGTTCACCAGTTTGTGGATGAATAGCAGTCCCCGAACCGTAGTCATCTTTCATGTTGATATAAATACTTTTTTGGACTCTAGCATCGATGGTTAATTTAATATCTTTGCCGTCTATTTTCTTTTTCTTTATTAATGTATCAATAACTTTATTATTATCATCAATTATTGTGACACGGTATCCGTCTTTATTTTGAAGGTCTTTATCGTATAGTTTTTCGATACCTTTTTTACCAACGATGGCATCCTTTTTATAACCTTTAAATGCTTTTTGCTTCAATTCTTCTGAATTAATAGGGCCAACATATCCAAGTAAGTGCGTTGTTGCTTCTTCAAGCGGATACTGTCGACTTTCTGTTTCCTGTGATGTGAGATGATACTTTTCAACAAAATTCTTTAAATCTTGATTCATATCTTGAACAGTCTTGAGAGGGACGAATGTATCATCTTTAACCCAATCTTGTTCTGTTTGTTGTTTAATATACGATTCTGAAAGGTCTAACTTTTCAGCGATTGCTTTGTAATCACTTGTGGAAACATTATTAGGAACAATACCAACTTCATGTGCTGTTCCTGTAGTGGCTAACTCTAAATTGTTCCTGTCTAAAATCTTACCTCGTTCTGATTTCAATGGTTCAATATTGATGGATTGATTTTTCTTCATGCCTGGAATAATGGCACTTTGATTCCAATCCAATTTCCAATCTTTATCTTCTTTAATAAAGTTTAATTTAACGTCACGATTAATTTTGCCGTAATTCGTTTGAAGTTCATACTTTGCTGTGACTTGTTTTTTGTTTTTTGAAACCTTTTTGATATCACGATCTTTAATGTTGATATCTTTGACGCCGAGACTGTCATAAATCTTAATAGGACGGTCTGTCATTTCTACTTCACCATTATCGTTTTTAGATTGGTAAGTACTATTTTTAAAGACTTGCTTAACGTTTTTATCTTCAATGGCATCAATTGTTTCGTTTATTTTCTTATCTTTAGATGCATAAAAGAATACGCTTGAACCAACAGCGATGATTACAATAACGATGGCGATGATTAATTTTTTCATAAGAATCCTCCCAGAATTAGGACTAAGAATGAGTGTTTTAGTTATTCAAGTTGTGAATACAAATATAACATAAATAATCAATTTACTCTTATTGAGAAAGTTTATTAATGGAGTAATTATACACTTTAATTAAGAGTTATTTTATTAATAAAGAGAAATAATACACTTAAAAGATGGTTGCTTATATATACTTTTAAATTTGATGAGCGTATAAATATATATATGCTTTTGATGTCATCAATCGTTAACGTTTTGTTCAATTTATTAAATATGATTAGGAGATTAGATATGATATTTTCTCAAGCTAAAAGATTACTAATAGGTAAACCAAAGAAAAACAAAGAGTTACAAAATGAAAAGATTAGTAATACAAAAGCGTTAGCCATACTTTCATCAGATGCATTGTCCTCTGTAGCATACGGACCAGAGCAGATATTAATTGTGCTCTCTGTGTTAGGTGCTATAGCAGCTTGGTATACACTACCGATTACGGCATTTATATTGATTTTGTTAATCACATTAGTGCTGTCATATAGACAAGTTATTTACGCTTATCCTCATGGTGGTGGTGCTTATACCGTTTCAAAACATAACTTAGGAGAAAAATGGTCGCTACTCGCAGGTGGGTCGTTACTTGTAGACTATATATTAACAGTCGCTGTTAGTATTTCATCAGGTACTGATGCATTTGTAGCCGCATTTCCATCTTTATATGAAAAACGAATTTTAATAGCATGTATTTTAGTAATTTTGATATTAATTTTGAACTTAAGAGGTTTAACAGAATCTGCAACGGTGTTGTCGTATCCCGTATATTTATTTATATTTGGTTTGATTATGCTGATCGTCGTAGGTGTATGGAAAGTAGCAACTGGCCAAGCTGAACCACAAACAACATCCGTTGTCGGTAGCTCAGTACCGGGTGTAACGTTCTTTCTATTACTAAAAGCATTTTCATCTGGTGCATCATCTTTAACAGGTGTTGAAGCGATATCGAACTCAGTTAAAAGTTTCAAAGATCCCGCACCCAAAAATGCTGTTAAGACTTTAATCGCAATGGGAAGTATTTTAGGATTTATGCTTGTAGGTATGGTCTATTTAACTTATTTCTATGGCATTATGCCACAAAGAGAAACGACTGTATTATCTCAACTTGCGAAACAAGTCTTTGGAGAGAATGTGATATTCTACTTTATTCAAGGTGCAACAGTACTCATTCTGATATTAGCGGCTAATACTGGATTTACAGCATTTCCACTACTCGCAGCAAATATGGCTAAAGATAAGTACATGCCACATATGTTTACAGTTCGTGGTGATAGATTAGGTTATTCGAACTCTATTATTATATTAGGTGTTTTAGCAATATTTTTAATAATAGGCTTTAACGGCAAAACTGAAAACTTAGTTCCACTTTATGCAGTGGGGGTGTTCATTCCGTTTACGTTAGCACAACTCGGTATGATGATAAAATGGATCAAAGAAAAACCGAAACATTGGAAAAAGAAATTAGCAATCAATACATTAGGTACTGTTATAACATTTACAATATTTATGATTTTACTCATAACAAAAATGCCACACGTGTGGCCAATCTTAATCTTTTTACCGATCGTCGTATTGATGTTTGTTCGAATTCATAAACACTATATAAATATCGCGAAAGAATTACACGTTTCAGAATCACACAAAAGCACTACAACAAAAAGTAAGAACTTAGCCATTATTCCAATAAGCGGTATCACAAATGCAGTAGATAAATCTATCGCATATGCAAAATTAACATCTGACGATATCATCGTTGTACACGTAGCAGTAGGTGAAACAAATGAGAAGAAATTACAAGCGAAATGGAAGTCATTGTACCCAGATATACGACTTGTCATATTGCATTCAGAGTACAGAGACGTCATTAAACCTATCACGCGTTTTATAGATAAAATTAATCATAAAGCAACAGCAGAAGATTACTTAATAACTGTCATCATACCGCAATTTATTACAAATAGAAGATGGCATAATTTATTACACAATCAAACAAGCTTTATGTTAAAAGTCCATTTATTCTATAGAAAGAATATCGTCATATCAACGATACCTTATAAATTAAAACATTAAACTTAAAATCATTTGTATTTTACAACTATATATTTAAAAAAGCAGAGGAAACAATCAATAGATTGAATATTTCCTCTGCCTTTTTAATGCAATAAAACTGAAATTAACCGAAAGTTTGAATGCAAGTCTTGATTAAATCAATAATGCTTGTAATAACACCAGCGATATCCATTTGCAAAACCTCTTTCCTTTTAAGATACATTAAGTATAAAAAAACTTAACCCATTTATGTTAAAAATTCCCTATAAAGCCAAAAATCATACATAACTGTTAATCAATTAAAAAACAACGTACAAATATGCACAAAAACCCGTCACTTAGGGAATGTGAAGGAAATTGAATAGTTTGGAATAAAAGAATATTAAAGAGTGAAAGAGTTGAAGTGAGATGATGTGATACTTTTATATTAAAAGCATCAGTGAAATATCTCTGAATACATTTCAATTTACATTGTATTTGTTACAATAGTAAAGAACATGTATATAACTTTTTTATAATTATTTAGCGAATATATTATAAATTTATAAGGGGTGATTCTTTTGAAGAAGCAGCTGTTCTCTGGCCTTGTACTTATGTCTGTAGTGGCATTAAGTGGTTGTAGTTTTAGTATTGGTGGAGATTCGAATGATGGCAAGTCATCTGAAAATGCTCAAAAGGGTGAATCACAAGATAATCAGTCTAATGATTCGTCAAACAATGAGGATAATAGTAATGAAAGTGGCATTAAAGATGAATCGAATATCACTGAACAACAGAGTATTGCGATGGCTATGTTAGATCCTAGTGTTGAAGATGATATTGTAACAGGTGATGAATTATTATCTGGAAAATATACGCAAACTTTTGGAGCTGGAGAGAAGAAAGAACGTAATATTGATACGTTAGAACTTGCTGAAAGTCCGGAACTAAATAAGATGAAAAACAAACCAAATGGTATGAAGTTCTATAGTTTGAATGCTACTAAAGGTAGCTATGCGACAATAGTCGGTGTAAATAAGGATGAAGTTGTATATATTAAAACTCAAAGTGCTGTTCAAGATTTTAATGATGTAATAGATGATGGAACAGTAGATCGTTTGAACATTGCTGATTTATATAAGAAATATAAAGATAATCGCAAAGTTTCTAATGTAGCAAGTAAGATTGAGTATGTAGATCCATTACCTTCTAATGATGATTCAGATGATAATAAGACTTCTAACGAGAATGTAAATAGTGATGAATACTATGCAAAGGTATGGTTAACGGCTTTACCGAGTTATCGAAATATGGATGAAAGTGAAATGAATGCAGAGCTTGAATTTAATAATCTTGAGGGTGAGTATTTAAATCCATACAACAAAGCTAATACGGTGAAATATCCTAAAGGTGTGTATCGTTTAGCAGGTTCTCCTACTGCTGCTGGACATGTTGTGTATAAAAATAATGGAGATGGTACGATTTCTATTTATAATGTGCCTTCACATTTTCATGATGAAAGATGGACTGAAGATGATGAGTACTCTCAACAAGAATCTGAAAAGATTTTAAACAATCCGAAAGTCATTAAGCTTTATGATGCGTCTGACGAACAAATAGCGAGAACTGTGAAAATGTTTGATGGCACGTCTTCTATAGATGATGGTGCTGATTCAGATGATGATAGTAATTCTGAAAAAGTAACACGAGAGAATGTTATTGATAAAGTAGAATCGTATGAAGATGAAACGTTAGATACAGATAAATATACGTTTAAAGAACCTGAGAAGACAGATGAAGGTAAGTGGGGCTTCTCATTTGAAGATAAAGATGGCAATTTAGCAGGTTCTTATATTATAGACGATGACGGTAAAGTGACTGAGTATGATGAAGATGGAGAAGAAGTCGGATCAGGATATTAATATATTGAAAGACCTTTGAGCGTAACGTTCAAAGGTCTTTTTATTATACTAATAAATATTTTTTAAAGCTTTATGTGATGTGTAACTTCTGTTTAATTGTCCTTTATTGCAACTTATTGTAGACTATATGTAAGCGCTTACTAAATACAAGTATTTTAATATAGTAAATATGAGGAGAATATATATGAAGGATAAAGTGATCATTGTAACGGGTGGTAGCAGTGGTATGGGTAAAGCGATGGCAACGAGATTTGCAGCAGATGGTGCAAAAGTTGTCATAACTGGACGCTCACTTGAAAGGCTTGAAGAAGCGAAAAAGGATATAGAACAAGAAGAAGGACAAGTATTATGTATTGATATGGACGTACGTGATCCAGAACGCGTTCAGTATACAGTAGATGAAACGATTAAAACATTTGGTAAAATAGACGGATTAGTCAATAATGCAGCAGGAAATTTTATTTGTGCAGCTGAAGATTTATCTTATAACGGTTGGAATTCAGTTATTGATATTGTATTAAATGGGACTTTTTATTGTTCGCAAGCAGTAGGTAAAGAATGGATTAAGGGTGGTCATAAAGGTCGTATATTGAATATTGTAGCAACATATTCATGGACAGCTGGTGCAGGAGTTATACATTCAGCAAGTGCCAAAGCAGGTGTGCTTGCTATGACGAGAACATTAGCAGTTGAATGGGGAAGTAAATACGGTATTACAGTTAATGCCATTGCACCTGGACCGATTGATAATACAGGTGGTGCTAAGAAGTTAACGTTATCTGAAGATGCCAGACAACAAACGTTAGATAGTGTTCCTGTAGGTAGAATGGGCCAACCTGAAGAAATTGCAGGATTAGCAAGATTTTTATTCTCGGATGAAGCGGCTTATATCAATGGCGATTGTATCACAATGGATGGCGGTCAGTGGTTAAATCGAAATCCATTTTAATATTAAATAACCTTTCACCTCGATTGTATTGAAGGTGAAAGGTTATTTTTTATACGATACTTAACATACGTTCTAATGATTGTTTCGCGAAATGAGATGTTTCTTTATCTACTTTAATAATGTTTGATCGCTCTCCGGCAATAATTTTATCTAAACACCATGCGAGATGAGGTAAGTCAATTCTATTCATTGTTAAGCAAGAACACATAAGTGGATTAAGTGATTCAATCGTAATATCCGTATAGGTCTCCTTTAAACGTTGTACGAGGTTCATCTCAGTACCAATCACCCAATGAGAACCTTTTGGCGCATTTTTTATTGTGTCGATAATATATTTAGTTGAACCTGCATAGTCTGCCATTTGTACGATATCAAATTGGCATTCTGGATGTACAATAACATTCACGTCTGGGTCTTTTTTTCTCGCTTGATCTATATGAATGGGATAGAACTTTTCATGAACAGAGCAATGTCCCTTCCATAAGATGATTCTAATATCTTCATCACGACCATCGAAGTCTAGTTTCTTTTGTATTGGATCCCAGACAGCCATTTCCTCAAGTTTGATACCTAATTTATAAGCGGTATTACGACCTAAATGTTGATCAGGCAAAAATAATATACGTTTATCTTGATCTAAAGCCCATTGAATCACACTGTCAGCATTACCACTTGTTACACAAGAACCACCATTTGCTCCGACGAATTTCTTGATTGCAGCAGTCGAATTCACATAAGTAAGCGGTAGAATATTATCACCTAAACGATTCGTTAATATGTCATAACCATGAAGTGCTTGTTCGATATTTGCCATATCTGCCATAGAGCAACCAGCAGATAAATCAGGTAAGTAAATATCTTGATTATCGTCAGTCAAGATGTCAGCAGTTTCAGCCATAAAATGAACACCATTAAAGACGAAATATTGAGCCTTTGTATTCTCTTTACAAATACGTGCGAGTTCAAGAGAGTCACCCATAATGTCAGCAAATTGCGCAACTTCATTTTTTTGATAGTGATGCGTTGGCATAAACAAACGATCACCTAGTGAAGCTTTAATAGATTTAATTTTGCCTTCAAGTTCTTTATGAGACATTTTTATGTACTTTTCAGGGATAGATTGCGCATTCTCAATTGTGAGATTAAACATTTATATAACCACCTTTGCAGAGATATCTAATGCATGTTGCTCATAAAATAACGAACCTATAGAAATATAATCGACACCCGTTTCAGCGTAATCAACAACATTATTAATATTGATGTTACCCGATGCTTCAGTTTGTATATGTTCAGGCACTTTCGTGATATGTGCTTTAATCCAATCTGGTTTGCAATTATCAAACATGATGATATTCACATTGGATAAAATGGCTTCATCTAAAGTATGTTCATCTTCAATTTCTATTTCGATTTTATCCATTGGTCCGATATGTTGCTTAGCTTTAGAAACAAGTTCACGAATCGATGGACTGAAACTGATATGGTTGTCCTTTAACATTAATCCATCATTCAGCGTTCGACGGTGATTATAGCCACCACCAATAAATACTGAATGTTTCTCAAACATACCTAATCCTGGCGTTGTCTTTCTCGTATCTACAATTTTGACGTTTGTATGCTGAACCTTTTGGACGATTTCATGTGTAGCTGTAGCGATACCTGACATTCTTTGAATTAAATTTAAAGTGATGCGTTCCATCGTCAAGAGTGTCGAAATGCTACCTTTAATAACAGCGAGCTTCTGACCTTTCTCTAAGAACGTACCGTCTTGAACGAACAAAGTGGTCGTAATAGCATCATCAAGCAGTTTAAAACTTTCTTGAATGATCATTTCACCACAAAATATGCCTTCTGATTTACTTAAAATTGTTAATGTACCTTGTTGAGTGGCGTCGAATAAGCTTGAAGACAAATCACCATAATGGTTATCTTCAAGGTAAAATTGTTTGAGTTTTTCTTGGACGTATAACTTGTTTAGCATGAATTGAATCCTCCATTAGTATTTCGATATCAGTATGTTGTAGTGTTGATTCAGTATTTGGATAATCTAATCTGTAGTGGACACCCCGTGATTCTGAACGACTTAAAGCTGATATAGAGATCATTTCTAAAGTCTTTACTTCTATATATTTCTGCCAATCTGATTGAGTCCATTCAGCTAAAGTCATCGCATTGCTAAGACAATCTTTTATTGAATTTAAGTAAGCTGTAATGTCTGTACCATTACGCTCTATACCTAACACTTTAAAAGTTTGTTGACGAAAATATTGTATGTCTTCATCACTTATTTTAGGAATATGTCGTTGCTCAGATTCGCTAATATGAATATCTCTTATTTCAGATTGATGAATAGCTTCCCCACAAAGATGTCCCATAACAAGTGCTTCAAGTAAGGAATTACTTGCTAAACGATTTGCACCATGAAAATTTGTATTACTCGCTTCCCCTATAACGTAAAAGTGGCTCAAGTTCGTTCGACCATAAATATCTGTTTTTACGCCACCCATTGTATAGTGTGCACCAGGTGTAATAGGAATGAGATGGTTCGCATATTCATCTGGAAAATGTTCAATGACGTTTTGATAAATCGTTGGAAATCTAATAGAAAATGCTTCAACTTGTTCGATATTAATAAAGCATTGATGACCAAGTTGTTGTTGCTGAAAGATGGCTCTACTTGTCACATCTCTAGGAGCGAGACTGCCTAAAGGATGTTTATCTTCCATAAAGTGATCCCCAAGGCTATTGACTAAAATACCACCATGCCCCCTTACTGCTTCAGAAACTAAACCGTATGTTTGTCCAGGCTTACCGAGTAAAGTCGGATGAAATTGAATCATTTCCATATGCCTTAATGGAATGCCGTGATGATGCGCGATAACATGCCCTGAACTTATTGAACTGGATGCGCCTGAATGAGTAGGGAATAAATTGCTGTAACCACCTGTAGCCAAAATGACATCATGGGCTATGATATCAAGTTGTTGTCCATGTTTATTAAGTGCACGTACACCACAAACAGCATGTTCTGTATCTTTCAACAAATCGATTACTTCAGTTTCTTCATAAATCATAATATGCTTGGATGATAATTGATTCATCAAATGGTGCGTTAAATATTTACCCGTTTGATCACCACCAATATGTAAAATCCGAGGGCGAGTGTGCGCACCTTCCATCGCAAAATCTAAATCATGTTGATTTGTAATCGTATCAAAATTCAATCCATTTTGAATGAGTTGCTCAATGTAAAGATGACTATGTTGGATGATGGATTGTATGACATCAATATCTCCAAGTTCATTGCCAGCTTTATACGTATCTACAATATGCGCATGACCATTGTCATGTTCGTATTGAGAACAACAAATTCCGCCTTGAGCTAGTGAACTATTATGTTTATTTAGTTTATCTTTCGTAATGCAATGAATTTCAGTTTGCTCATTAAATGATTGTATAGCTGCTAATGCAGCGATGCCAGAACCTACTACAATGACTTTTCTCAAAGTTTACACCTCACTTTACATATATGTTATCATTTTATATACAATATATTGACACAAAGAAACGTAAATAACAAGAGGGGGATTATAATTGATTTATTTAGATAACGCATCAACTACAATGGTTGATGGCCAAGTGATGGATGTCTATCAAGATATACAGCGTGAAGCATATTACAATAGCGAAAGTTTACATATAGGTGGTGTACATACTAGACAGTTGTTGAATGAGTGTAAACAATTTATAAAGGATTACTTCTCAACAGATAAAGAAGTGATTTATACAAGAAGTGGTTCTCATGCAAATGAAATTGCGATACATAGTTTTTTGAAAGAGAAGGAGGGCGGTAAAGTACTCGTTTCACCTTATGAACACCCCTCTATACATGCTGCTTTAGAAGTTTATCAAGATGATTTTGATATCATTATGTTGCCTTTAGACAACAATGGCGAAATAGATTTAGAACAGACGACTGACTTAATGACGCATGATGTTGTGCTCATCATTGCTCAACATGTTAATTCTGAGACTGGATATATATTACCTGTTGAAAAATTGAGCCAAATGGCACAGGATAACAATATTTCAATGCATGTTGATGGCGTACAAGCAGTTCATAAATTAAAGGATATTAATGTAAAATGGTTCAGTTCATATGCATTTTCAGGTCATAAGTTTCACGGTACTAAAGGTTCAGGTGTGTTAATGATTAATCATGAGTATGTAAAGCCTTTAAATCAACATTACTTTCATGAAATGTATACACAAAATGGTACAATAGATTCACCAAGTATTATCGCGATGACAAAAGCATTATCAATATCACCAAGTATTGAACATATGCAAAATTTACAACAATACTTCATCGAACAATTAAGTGACTTGTCATTTTCACCTATTGTTTACAAAGCGCAAGCACCACATATTATTGCAGTATTAACACCGATATATGAAGGGCAATATATTATGCAATATTTGTCGAATAGAAATATATGTGTTTCGACAGGCACTGCATGTGGTCATGGCGCATTGTTAAGTAGTGGTTTACAAGTTAAAATAGATTCAATACCTGAGAAAACGTATGACCAATATATACGTTTGTCTATTGGGAAATTTACGACTAGAAATGACATAGATACTTGTTTGCACCATTTAAAAACAGCTATAAGAGGAGATTAGTGAAATGAATAACCCTTTTAAAAGAAGAGAGCAAATTTTACAATTACTCGAATCTTCAGATGAACCAATCAGCGGTAAACAATTGAGTCAACAATTTGATGTTTCGAGACAGATTATTGTGAAAGATATTTCTATATTGAAATCACAAAATTATAATATTGATTCAACAAGTCGTGGTTATGTTGTTAATAATGTACAATGTGGTAAAAGATATAAACGTGTCATTGTTTGCCAACATGATAATGACAGAATGGAAGAAGAGTTAAAGCTTATATTGGATAATGGGGCAATGATTGATGATGTTGCAATTGATCATCCTGTATATGGTAGTATTAAAGCAGATTTAATGATTGAAACGTATGAAGATTTATCAAAATTCATTAGTGAAATGGAAAAGTTTGAAGGACAAATGTTAGCGCACTTAACAGATAACCTTCATTTACATACGATTTCTGCACATACTGAAAAGATTTTAGACAATGCTGTAAGAGATTTAAAAGAACACCAATTTATTGTAGAATAACCAACAATATACCTCCGTATAATTTGCTTAATGTAAAATTATACGGAGGTATATTATTTAGATATATTAAAAAGAAAAATTAGAATTTTTAGAATTCTTACTACTATTTTATGGGAATATGTATATAATGTATATAGATTATATAAATAAGGGGGATTTTTTAAAGTGAATTTATTTATGAAAAAGTTATCAGTTGCTTCATTAAGTGCTCTGATTGTACTACCTGCATTTGCTACTCAAGCATCTGCAAATAGTGTCGCACCAAATGAAGACAGGTTACTCGAAACATTAGAAAAAGAAGGTGTCATTGAATCAACTGAAACACCTGAACAGAAAAACAAGAAAATCAGAGAGTATATGGATGGTAAAGGTGAGCAATATCATCAAAAATACATACCGAATAAAGGGCTTTTTGATAAGAAATACAACAAGGGGAACAATGGTAAGCGTTTAGAACCATTAAATAAGAATCAAAAAGAAATGTATAAAAAGAAAAACAACGGTAAACGTGTTGATAATGTTGAAGAAGAAAAATATAAAGGTAAAGTACGACAAGATAAAGTGTTAGTATTAGCGATGGAATTTCCAGATTATCCTCATAGTTCGATTACAAAAGATGAAACGGATATGTACTATGATGATTACCCAGTTTCTCATTTTCAAGATATGGTATTTGGAGAAAATGGCTATAAAGGTCCAAATGGCGAGAATTTAATGAGTATGAAACAGTATTACAAAAACCAATCTGGTGGTAGTTATGATATAGATGGAAATGTGCATGGTTGGTATAAAGCTAAACATCCTGCAAGTTATTATGGTGGGAATGTGCCAGACGAAAGTGGCAGCGATGGTAAACCGAAAGAATTGATTAAAGAAGCGCTAGAACAAGCAGCGAAAGATCCAGATATTAATTTAAGTGATTATGACCAATGGGATCGTGATGATATTGATGGTGATGGTGTTTATGATGAGAAAGATGGTATCATTGATCACATTATGATTGTACACTCTGGTCCTGGTGAAGAAGCGGGTGGCGGTAAATTAGGAACAGATGCCATTTGGTCACATAGATGGTCACTTGATTTTGATGATAAAGGTGAACCTTACACAATTCCTGGTACTGATTCAGGGCTTGATCAATTTGATGGGAAATTAGCAGCAATTGATTACACCGTTCAACCTGAAGATGGTGCAGCAGGTGTGTTCTCTCATGAATTTGGACACGACTTAGGATTACCAGATGAATATGATACTGAGTATTCAGGTAAAGGTGAACCCGTTTCATTCTGGTCTATTATGTCATCAGGTAGTTGGGCAGGTACTGTTCCAGGTACTGAACCGACTGGATTTGATCCATACATGAAAGAAATGCTTCAACAATTACATGGTGGTAATTGGCAAACAGGTAATGAAATCAATGCATCTGAATTTAAAGGTGAAACGTCAGAACTTATAGATGAAGCCTCTACTAAAGGCACAAACAATGATGCGATAAAAGTTAAGCTCCCTGACAAATCGACTTTAATTCAAAAGCCAATTCAAGGTAAGAAAGCATACTGGAGTGGTGCAGATGATGATTCTCAATATTCTATGGAAACTGCATTAGATTTAAGTTCTGCTAAATCAAGTACGTTAAAATTTAAGACTTGGTATGATATAGAACAAGGATTTGACTATGGTTATGTTCAAGTATCTACTGACGATGGTCAAAATTGGGAAAACGTAGCAGGTAATATTACGAACAATGATGACCCATCAGAGAGTGGACAGAACCAAGGTAATGGTATTGATGGTCAGTCTGAAGGATATGTTAATGCTAAATTTGATTTATCAAAATATGATGGTAAAAAAGTAAAATTAAGATTCTTATATGTAACAGATAAATTTGAAACAAACCCAGGTTGGTTTGTCGATAAAGTTAAAGTAACTTCAGAAGATGGACAAAACATCTTCAGTGATAATGCAGAAGGTAAAGCGAAATTTGATTTACAAGGCTTCGAACAAAGTGATGGTAATAGATATGATGAGAACTACTATTTATTACAATGGAGAAACTTTACAGGACCAGATAAAGGATTACAACACATTAAACGCGGTGGCGGAACGATGTCTTACAACAAAGGTTTAACAGTTTGGTACGTTGATAAGAGTTTCTCAGATAACAACGTAAGTTCTCATCAAGGACAAGGTTTCATAAGCGTTGTAGATGCTGACCAAAATGCATTGAATTGGAAGAAGAAAGGTGTAGCTGATGATCCAGCAACAACACAATTCCAAATTAGAGACGCAGCATTTAGTTTAGATCATCAACCAAAATTAAAATTGAAAAACGAAGAAGGCTATAAACTACACGATAATAAAACGAAGAAAAACCCTGTATTCGATGATAGTCAAGATTACTCAAACCAAGGACAAAAAGATGCAGGCGTATTATTACCGAATAATGGCTTGAAATTTGAAGTATCAGCAAAAAGTAAAGACAACTCAGTCGGTAAAGTAAAAATTACAAAATAAATAAAAAAACAGGAACGCCAATGGGTGTTCCTGTTTTTGGAAATTAATAATTTACCGCACGACACGATATGTTTAATTTTCATTAATCATAAATATAACCTATAATAAAGGTGAATTTAATCTAATGAAAAGGGTGATTATTGTGGATGTAAGATTTCCAATTGGAGAATTAGAATTACCTGAAAAAGTAACAATGAATGATATTAATCAGTGGTTAGATGAGATTGGTAACTACGCAAATCGATTAAGAAAAGTTGTTGATGGATTAAACGACGAAGCATTAAAGAAAAAGTACAGAGAAGGTAGTTGGACAGTTAGACAGCTTGTCCATCATATAGCTGATTCTCAACTTAATATGTATCAACGTTTGAAGATTGCTTTGACTGATGATAGAAAGCCGACAATAGTTGGTTTTGATCAAGAAAAATGGATTGAATTACCAGATAATGAATTACCTATCGAATGTTCACTTAGAATGTTAGAAGGTATTAATGAACGGATAGTTGCAGTTGGACGAAGTTTATCTGAAGAACAACTGAAACGCGCATTCATTCATGAAGATAATGGTGAAACAACAGTAGCCTTTAAAATCGCAAAATTATCATGGCACGAAGAACATCATTTAGCACATATTAAATTAGCTTTAAGTAATTAATCATAATACCGTCCAAATTATATTTGGATGGTATTTTTTTATATTAAAAAATGTTAATTAATATTCTGAAAATTTTTAAAATAGTCTATTGCGAATATTTATAAAAACGCTTACAATAATAAAATACAATAGAGGGGGTACAACATCATGAATTTGGCAATACTTGGATTCATAATGGTAATCATTTTTATGATTCTCATTATGAGCAAAAAGATGTCAGCTTTAGCAGCATTAATTATAGTGCCAACAGTTTTCGGACTGATTGGAGGATTTTATTCAAAATTAGGCGAATATATGGTGGATGGACTATTAACAGTGGCACCAACGGGTATTATGCTCGTATTCGCAATTTTATACTTTGGGGTTATGATTGACGCAGGATTATTTAATCCTGTTATTGAAGCAATTATGAAAGCTGTTAAAGGAGATCCAGTTAAGATTACTATTGGAACAGTTGCTTTAGCATCATTAGTTGCGTTAGATGGAGATGGCACGACAACATTTATAATTACCGTTACGGCTATGCTTCCTTTATATAAGAAAATGGGCATGAACTTATACATATTATCAACGTTAGCATTACTATCTATTGGCGTTATGAATATGACACCATGGGGTGGACCAACTGCTAGAGCGATTTCTTCGCTACAGTTAACGACTGAAGAAGTATTTACACCGATTATTCCAGTAATGATAGCTGGTATACTATTTGCTGTATTTTCAGCTTATGTATTAGGTGTTAAAGAAAGAAAAAGAGTCGGTATTAAAAATCATTTAAGTTTAACACTTGATGAAATGCATAATTCTAATGGTACAGATGAAGATGAAAAAGCATTATTAAGACCAAAAATTGTGATTGTTAATGCACTTTTAACAATATTATTATTAATCGCATTAATTACAAGTTTCTTACCAATTCCAGTATTATTCATGATTGGTTTTGCAATTGCATTACTAATCAATTATCCAAGCCTTGAAGTGCAATCTGAACTGATTAAACGTCATGCAGGCAATGTATTAGCAGTTGTAGGGTTAGTGTTTGCTTCTGGAATTTTCACAGGGGTTATGAATGGTACAGAAATGGTAGATGAGATGGCAAAAGCATTAGTAAATGTTATTCCTGAATCAATGGGGAATCACTTTGCACTCATCACAGCAATCTTAAGTATGCCATTCACATATTTTATGGCCAATGATCCATTTTATTATGGTATATTGCCAATCTTAGCAGAGTCTGCTCAACAATTCGGTGTAGCAAAAGCTGAAATGGCAAGAGCATCGATATTAGGACAACCATTACACGTATTAAGTCCGCTTTACGCCGCCGGTTATTTATTAGTCGGTATGTTAGGCATAGATTATGGTACAAACCAAAAAGTTGTTATGAAGTGGGCAATAGGTTCCTCAGTGTTTATGATATTTGTTGCTGGAATAATAGGCGTTATTTCGTTTTAATTAAAGATTCATTATATATTAAACTCAGAAATCTAATAAATAGGATTTCTGAGTTTTTTTAGTGGAATAAAGTATCGGTATTCCAATAGGATAACACAGGGGAAAGTTGACGATACAAGATATAGCAGTTATCAAAAGTTACAATGATTACCAAGTCGATAATGACGAATAGTGTTTGTTTAGAATAACATGAATCAATACATAATTACTTTAATTTTAAAATAAAATACCTTATATAACTTTAAAAAAATCTTTGAATTTACAGTTTTTATAGTGTATATTGAAGATAATTATTTTAAACTTCAAGAGGTGATAATATGATTTCTATTAATTCTAATTTATTGGATTCAATTGTAAAAGGTATTGTTGCAGGATATAAGGATTATATTGAGGTTAGAAAAGAGAAAGAAAATGAAATGTATATTAGTGATGCTTATGCTCACGTAAAGTCTAATCATATTGAGAATCAAGTATATAGACATATAGATGAATATTGTGGATTTATTAAACAAAATGCTGGGCCAGCTTGGAAATTTTTAAAATTCAACACAATTGAGAATCAGGGTAACAGGAAAGTGAGTTTTATCTTTAAGAATGAAAGGTATTTTGATGAGAAGAATGTCACTTATGGTAAGAATGCATTAAATGATAAAGAGACTAAGGAGAAAAAATATTTAAAAGATTTAATGAATGACAATTATGGATTAAATTTTGAAAAAATTAAAACAATAAGTGAAGAACCTTATCAACTTGATGCTGATAGAGTACTTTTTGATGATATTAGAAATGAAGATAATAGTGATGGTCATATATTTACTATTGTTACATATGGTATTGATGTTATAACGAGACAGTTAAATTCTGTGAAATTATGGATCCCAAATCCGGAAGATAATACTGCAGTATTATTTCAGGATTTAACTGACTATTTATTGAATTTAATTAAAAATGAGGAACAATATTTTATTGATTATAAAGATTTAGAAGTGCTTAAATCTGATAGAGAGTTAGAAGAAGGAATTGTAGATATTGAAAAAGAATTTAGATATAGTCTTACAGAAGAAGATGAAGATGAATCTAATAAAGATTAAGGAATAGGTGAAAAGAATGTTTATAGGTAGCAATCTTGAGTGTGTGAGAACACTTAATGGTTACAGCCGGAAAGAACTTGCTGAAAAGGTTAGTGTAAGTGAGCAAGCTATATGGCAGTATGAAGTGAAAAATATGATGCCTGAAATTAATAAGATATATGAATTGTCAAACTTATTTAATGTGCAAACAAGTTATTTTATAAGTGATCAACCTAAGATACTTAAGGAAAAATCTGTTGAAAAACAAACAATCGCGTTCAGAGCTGTGAGCTATAAGGTATCTACTAAGTTATTAAACAAACAACATTATCAGGCTAATTATGTGTCGAATTTAACCAATTATTTACTAGCATATGTTAAATCACCATTAATGGAAATAAAAGCTTTGATTGATGAGTTGGATGACTTGATAGAATCTTTAGAGGATTTAGATCGCATTAAAATTATAAAAAAATGTGCAAGTATAAGTAGGAAAAAATTATTAGGAAACTGTAGTAATAATCATTTATTGTTTAATTTAGAAAAATCAGGCATCATGATATTTGAAAAAAATATTGATAATGATGCTGATGCATTTAGTTTTTGGTCAAATCGTGAAATACCATATATTATATTAGGTAATAACAAAGGCATAGCTGTAAGAAGGAATTTTGATATAGCGCATGAACTATGCCATATACTTTTACACAGACACATTCAGTTTGATAATTTGTCACAAGCGGAGTATAAACAATTAGAAAATGAAGCTAATATTTTTGCAGCTGAGTTTTTATTACCAGAAGCTGAGTTTATAGAAGATTTTAATAAGCTTACTAAAAAATCTAATCCAGATCATATGAAAATATTAAAAGAAAAGTGGTTTGTTTCGATACAATCTATAGAATTGAGAGCTTATTATTTAGGATTATTGACTGAAACTCAAAATAGATATTTTTGGGAATCTGTAAATAAAAAGGGTTATAGACGAAAAGAGCCACTTGATGAGGAAATCAAGTTATCAAAACCAGTTAAAATAAATAGTTTATTAGATTTTTACTTTAAAGAGAAGGTTATGACACCAGAATTTTTATTAAATGACTTAAAAGTAAGTCCGAAATTTTTAAATGAAATCGCAAATATAGATACACGACTCATTGATAAATATATGGACGTAGAATCAGATAAAGAACGTAATGTCATCTCGCATTTATTTAAATAATAAATAGAAGTTAAAAAACTATTCATTTACAAATTATGGAATATTTCATATAATGAATACATAACATAATTTCCATAGGCATCACCAAACCCCCTTACTAGTTGCATAGTAAGGGGGTTATTTAGTGATATTTTTTTATACTAATGCTTTAAAGTTTTCTAAGCGGTTTGCTTTTTCTTCTTCGCTAATGTTGTGTGCTTTTACGTAACGGTTTCTTTCGTGTGATGCACATTCGTGGGAGCATGCACCAAGATACTTGTGTTCGTTCTCTTCTGTAACTAAGAATTGACGGTTACATTCTGGGTTACTACAGTTAATGTATCTTTCACATGGTGTGCCGTCGAACCATTCTTTACCGACTACTGTTTTTTCAACTTGGTTTACGTCTACGCTAATTCTTTCATCGAATACGTACATTTTACCGTCCCAGAATTCACCTTTAGTTTCTGGATCTTTACCATATGTTGCGATTCCGCCTTCTAATTGGCTTACGTCTTCGAAACCTTCTTTTAATAAGAATCCTGAGAATTTTTCACAACGGATACCACCTGTACAATAAGTGACGATTTTCTTATCCATAAATTGTTCTTTATTTTCTTTAATCCAGTCTGGTAAATCTCTGAATCTTGTTATATCTGGACGAATTGCACCGCGGAAGTGTCCTAAGTCGTATTCGTAATCATTTCTTGCATCAATTACGATTGTATCTTCTTCTAATAAAGCTTCTTTAAATTCTTTTGGTGATAAGTAGTTACCAGTTAATTCTCTAGGGTCTACATCATCTTCTAAGTCTAATGCTACGATTTCTGGTCTTGGACGCACGTGCATTTTCTTGAAAGTATGTCCTTCTGCTTCATCGATTTTGAATGTAATACCTTCAAATCTTTCGTCTGCTTTCATTTGTTCCATGTATTTATCCGTGTCAGCTTTCGTACCTGAAAGTGTCCCGTTGATACCTTCAGTTGCTACTAAAATACGTCCTTTAAGATCAAGCTCTTTACAAAATTCTAAATGTTCTGCTGAAAAAGTTTCGGGGTCAGTAATTGTTGTATATTTATAAAACAATAGTACTCTATAATCCATTTTCTTATCTCCTCTAATTCTCTTTTTTTATTTATATGATATGTCAATTTGAAAGTATCTAGTTGATATGGAACAATTTTTATATGAATGCACATTTTTATCCTCATTATATTGTATCAAAAAAGTTGCATTTTTCAATTGTTTGATTTTGTAAAATAATATGAAATCGTTTTTATCTTTCTTAAAAGTGAGTTTGAGGTCGAATTGGAGTAATATTGACTATTTTTTATGAAGTTAAACTTGGAGTTACCCGTCTTTAATTACTTTTGCATAATTACTAAAATAATTGTCTAATTTATCTAAAGTGGAAATGAAGTTCGTAAATTCTTCATTAGGTAATATTTTTAACAAGTGATCTAGATTTGTGATACATATTTTATTTAATTCTTTAATTTTTTCACTACCAACTTCTGTTATAAAGACATGAATTTTTCTATTATCTTGACGATCCATTTTCTTTTCTACATAGCCTTCTCTAATTTGTTCATTTAATAATCGACTTAAATTTCCTTTATCCATGTCTAAGGATTCGGCAAGTCCAGCTAAAGTCATACCTTCATTTTCACTAATAAAATACAATAAGTTCAGGTAATTTAATGAATAACCATTACTATTAGCAACATGTCCACATAGAAATTTAAAATTAGTATTCAATCGTAAAAGCTTAGTTTTAAAATCTTGTAATAACTCTTCTTTCTCTATATTTTCCATATTGTATTCCTCCATTAAATTAATTAATGCATTAAGATTTTACCAAACTTTCAATTATAAAAAAAGTAAAATTTCTTAAATAGTATAAAAAAGTTTAGTTGTTAAGCACAATTAAATGTATGTGAATCATAATATGTAAATTCACATAAAGAGTTGAATGACATGAATTATGCCATTCAACTCTTTATTTCCTATTTCCAGCCTTTATGATTTCTATATTTATAAAAAACAGAAACATCAATGTTTTGCTTTTCAGCAGTTTTAATAACTTGTCCTACATTTTTAAAGCCTAATAATTTAAAATAATCAATAAGTTGCTTTTTAGTTAATGCATCAGTATCTTTACTTAATAGAGTAGCTAAATCTTGATCAGTATGGAAAGGTAAGCGCGTATCATCATGAAGCGTTAATCCATTTTGAGAATACGTTCTAGCATCAGCATGATGAGAATCAGTAATAGTAATCGCACCAAAACCTAAAATAACAGCAGATAAAGTAACAGGAATTAATTTTTTGAATTTCATATATAACCATCTCCAATCATTTGATGAGTTGATTATAATATAAAAATTCCAAAAAAATAGGCAGTTAAAAGTTATTTAATAATAGTTAAGAATGAGTTAAGAAATAGGGGATTTTACTAAGTATTATAAATGCTTCTCCATTAATATTGTTAAATCACCATCGTTATTTATTTCTACGCCGGTATCTACAAAGCCTAATTTAATATATAGCTCATATGCAATTCGATTTGGGATATCAACTAAGAGTGCAATGTGATTTATATGTGGCATATGTTCTGATAAGTAATGATTGAGTTGTTGTAAGCTTTGTTTTGCGTAACCTTGTCTTAAGTATCGTTTATCTGTTGATAATGATCTTACAAAAATTGTGGATTCGTCAGGTGTTGAAAAGTACTTTGTAAACTCGCTATGTTCATGCAAGACGAAGAATACAGCCAGATTATCATCTTCTGTTAATCCTAATATGCAATGTCTATTTTTATTTTGTGCTGCCAGTTCAATATTTTCTTGTGGAGACTTTGTAAACTGAAGTTGTGAATCATCCATTTGATATGACTGCACTTTATCATAATAATTGTCGTTATATGCAATTAATTTCATGGTAGTCCTCCAATTTGATTTTTTAGATTTTAGTTTATTGTATTTTATCATAATTTGAATATCCTTCCTTAAAAAGAATAAAAAGTTTAAATTGACATTTTTTAACAATGTGCAATAATAAATTTAAAATTCTAGTGGGGGGCTATGGTATGTCAGAGTTAAAAGGAATACCTGAATCTATGTTAATACCACTTGCTGCTAAGGCGAGAGAGACTTTAAGTGATATGCCAATAATCAATGATCCGTTATCTGTTAAAATAATAAAAGAAATAGATAATCTTGTACTTGATACATATGTGGACTGGCGATCGCAGCTTGGTGTTAGTATTAGGACAGAAATTTTAGACGAAATTGTTATAAACTTTATTAAACAGTCTAATCATCCATTTATTATCAATATTGGATGTGGGTTAGATACGCGTTTCAGTCGATTGAAATTGACCAATATTCCATGGATTGATATTGATCTGCCCGGAAGTATAAATCTTAGAAAACAATTTTTTAATGAAACATATTTTTATAAAATGATTAATAAGTCTATGTTTGATTATACTTGGATTGATGAAGTTAAACGTAATGTACATATTAAAGAAGATAGTGAAATTTTAATAATATTTGAAGGTGTGTTAATGTATTTTGAGAAAGAAGAAATTGAAGCTTTGTATAAAGAAATTGCTCGGTCATTTGACAAGCATCAATTAGTAATTGCTTCAGAATTTTGTTCAAAGTTTATGACTAAACATACAAATCATCATCCATCTGTCTCTAAGCTTTCTAGTAAACCATTATTTAAGTTTGGTTATAATAATGTGGTGGAACTAAAAAATATTTTGCCAGGAAATTGGAAAGTTGTTAAAGAATATAATTATTTTGATAGATATTCACATAGATGGCGACATTTGAAATGGTTTAAGTATATAGTCTTTCTTAAAAATCGATTTAATAATAAAATTGTATTAATCAAAAACACTTAATATAAAAGTGTAGTGGGAGTTGGCTATGGAAACGATATATTTAGCGGGTGGTTGTTTATGGGGCGTACAAGCTTTTGTAAAGACGTTACCCGGTGTAGTTGAGACAGAAGCGGGTAGGGCGAATGGAAGTAGTTGTACACTTGAAGGTGAATACGATGGTTATGCAGAATGTGTAAAGACTGTATTTGATCCTGCAATCGTTCAAGTAGAAGATTTGATGACATACTTGTTTGAAATCATAGAACCATATAGTGTGAACAAACAAGGTGAAGACGTCGGGTTAAAATATCGAACAGGTGTCTATAGTGAAGAAGAGTATCATTTAGAAGCAGCACGCCAATTTATAGCAAATAGAAGTGATGCAGACCGAATTGCAGTTGAGGTTAAACCTTTAGAGAATTATGTACGAAGCGCAGAAGAACACCAAGACCGTTTAGAAAAATGCCCAGACGATTATTGTCACATTTCCCAAGAAATGATGAATAAATATAAATAAGAGAAATATGAGAGATGTGTTCAGAGGTGCTGTATTTATCAAGACAGGTGAAACAAGATAAATAGGAGCTTTGTATTTATCAAGACGACTCTGACTAGCAACATAGAACCGTCGAATATTGTAAGACAGCTCTGACTAGCAACATAGAGCGACCGAATATTGCAAGATAGCTCTAACTAGCAACATTCACCATATATTTTTCCACAAAAAAGCTAGGACTTGTTGAAAGTCCTAGCTTTAATTATATTATTGTCCGTGATAAATACTAAAGTTAAGTGGCTTAATGCCATTGCTCGACCATTCATTGTATATTTTTTGTTTATTTCTATCGTTTTCTACAATTGTGATACCGCAGTCGCCACCGCCAGCTCCTGATGTTTTACTTGCGCCACCGTATGATTCTCCGATATCGCATAATTTTTTAAGGTGTGGTGTTTCGATATCTATTGTAGCGAATGAATCTAAATATTGTATAACGGTACGATTCTTTCTAATTGTATCTTGAACACCTTGTATATTATTTGTCTTAAATGCTTTAATTAGTTGTTCAACATATTTCTGTGATTGATCTAAAAATTGTGTATATATTGTTGGGTCTGCTTTTAAACGTTTTACTTCACTAACTAAATGATGTGAAGAAGCGGGTGAGCCTGTCCAACCGATTAATACTTCCATATGCTCTGGTGCTTGAAGTGGTTCTATGTGTAAGCCTGGCCAGTTTTTATATAGTACGTCCATTACAGATGTTTCTTCTATTTGTTGTTTTACCCAAACGTGATCAAAAGTACTATAGACTAACCAACCTGTATAAACACTTACTGCGATATCACCGCAAGAACTTAAACTTTGTAATTTCATATTAGCGATAACAGCTAATTTATAAATAAATAAATTTGATAATTGTAAGTTATAGAATTCATTTAGAGCTTTGATAACAGATACTAATACTGCTGCACTAGAACCTAAACCATATTTATGACCGGATGCATCATCGAGGTTACTATCAATTGTTAAGTTATAATGTCTTAATGTGACATTGGAACTTTTAGCAAATTGTTCAAAGACTTCTATAGCTTGTGTAATATATTTAAGCTGATCTGCAGCATCATTATCAGAAATGATGATTTTGTCTTGTTCTCTTGTAAATGTAATCGGCTCATGATGTAAAGTCTTAGAATGGATAAATCCTGATGAAGAATTCGTATCTTCAATTGTGGCCGTCACAAATCGATCAACTGCAATTAAGACAGATTTATATCCGGGCTCTGTTACTGCATATTCTCCAGCAATATACAGCTTTCCTGGCGCTTTGACTTGAATCATTATATCTCTTCCTTACTCAATAATTTCAATTCCTGTGTTTGTAATATCACTCGCAATAACTTGTTCTTTATTAAAAGATTTAAGTAAAGCGTCTATTATAAATTGCTGGTTTTTCTTTTCGACTAATATTTTAACATTTGGACCTGCATCCATTGTGAAATAGCATGGATATCCAGCTTTTCTACATTGATGTACAATATCCATAACTTCATAACTTTCTGGTACTAAGTATGTGAAAGGTGGCTGTGCACCTAAATTAGTAGCGTGCATGCGTAAGCCATTTTCTTCGATGACTTCACCTAAATGTTTGAAGTCTTTGTTACGTATCGCTTCTTTAACTGATGCAATATCTTCATCAACATGATCTAACCAATATTGGTAGAAACGAGATGTGTCTCTTGTATGTGACATGCCTGAACGACTAGATACTTTTTTAGACTGGTTATTGATGACAACAAATACCATTGATAAATCTTCTTCCCAACCTTGTGCATCGATTGCGTGTGCATATGAGGTTTCGTCGTCGTGACCTTTATCCCATTCAGCAAATCCACCAAAAATACTTCTAGAAGCTGAGCCAGAACCTCTTCTAGCTAGTCTTGATAAATCTTTATCTGACATATTTAAGTTAAGTGCTTCGTTACAAGCTCCAGCAAGGGCTGCAAATGCACTTGATGATGAAGCAAGACCTGCTGCTGTAGGAACATAATTGACACTTTCAATATAAGCATAGTGTGAAGTATGACTACGTTCTCTTACAAGATTCATAAACTGATAAATTTTCTTCGATTGTTCTTCGTTTACTTCTTCACCATTTAGAACGAGTATATCTTTCGTGTATTCAGGACTAAATGTTACTTTTGTTTCTGTATAAAATTTATCAAGCGTAACGGATAAGCTATTATTCATGGGGATGATAAGTGATTCATCGGCTTTTCCCCAATATTTAATTAAAGCAATATTTGTGTGCGCACGGACTTTACCACTCATATTCAATCTCGTTAACCTCCTAAATTTTCAATCCAAGTATGATGAGCACCGAATTTTTCAGCACTTGTTGCAATTTTTTCAGCAATGTCGAGATTTTGAGCGAGTACAATCATACTGCCACCACGGCCGCCGCCTGTAAGCTTGCCCGCAGTTGCACCTTGTAATTTACTTATTTCAAGTAATGCTTCAATATTGTCATGACTAACTGTTAACTTGCGTAAATTTTCTTGTGCACGTTCAAATACGTGTGCTAATTGTGTGAAATCATGATGTTCGATTGCTTCATTAGCATCATATACGAGCGTACCAATATGCTCTATGTACTGCATATATTGTTCGTTATGATCACATAATTGGTGGACATCTTCGACTGCTTGTTTAGTAGAACCTTGAACACCTGTATCTATCACCACCATATAGCCGTTTATGGATAATGGTTTTAAAGTAGTTACTTTTCCTTGGTGGAACCATACTGGTTTATTAGAGACAATCGTTTGTGTATCGATGCCACTAGGTTTGCCATGCGCGATTTGTTCTGCCCAATTTGCTTCTTCTATTAATAATTCGTCAGAAAGAGGCTCTCCTATATAATCATAACTTGCTCTTACAAAGGCGATAGCCATAGCAGCACTGGAACCTAATCCTCTTGAAGGGGGGAGATTTGTTTCGAATTTAACATTTATAGGCTCTTTGATATGATGTTTATCGATAAATCTTGAGATAACAGATTTAATATGTTCAGGAGCTGTTTGTAACGTTCCTTCAAATACATCACTATTAATATATGAAGTATCACCAGCGTTAAGTGACTGGATAGTTACGTTCACTTTACCTGTTGTAAATGGAATCGCTATTGCTGGTTGCCCAAAAGTAACAGCATGCTCTCCTATTAAAATAACTTTCCCATTTGCTTCCCCGTATCCTATTTGTGCCATATTTTCAATCACCTTTAGTATTTCTTATTTTATTTTTGTTAAACACTTTATTATTATAAAGCTCTGTCACCATATATTCAAAAACTTTAACTAATTAATGTGCAATAATTACAATTTTTAATGAAATTGATAGCTATTATGACCTTTTGCAAAGCCTTTTGCTATAAATAACCAAGAATCGCCACCACGTTCTATATCATTGGCGCAAATAATTAATTGATTTGTACCTGGTATAAATGCAGGATGTGTCGATCTTAACATATGCCCTTGGTCACGACCTGGCATTAATATTTGACCGATAGGGTAACCACTTTTGTTAAAGACAAGTACTCTACCTTGACCATACATAGCAACATACAGATTATCGTCACTATCAATACAACAAGAATCTGGACCTTCATGACCTGTAAAATGATATGGAATAGATGCACCAAAAGGTTCGATTGTTACACCATCTTCTTCCAATGAAATACGATGTAATCTATTCGCATTTGTTTCAGTCACCCATAGTACACGTTCATCAGTACTTAATGCAATACCATTTGCTACTGCGATATTTTGAATAATAGGTGTAATCGTTTGATGATCAGGTGAGACATAATATACGCCACCAAGTGGATTTGTAGAATATCCTCTAAAATCAGTAAAGTAGAATCCACCTTTACTATCGAATACTAAATCATCAACGCAATATTCTGTATCGATATCAGAAACGATACTTTGTGGATTTCTGCCGTCTGCATCAGTAGCAAAAATACCACCAGAACTTTTAAAGTCACCTAAATAAGACATATATAATCGTCCGTCTTTATGTATTTTAACAGAAGCCGGGTTAGTTTTCTCAGATTTAAATACTGTATTAACTTTTTTCTCAGGTAAATCTATGCGGAAAATAGTTCCGCCAAATACTTCACATAAGAAAAGATTATGATTTCTATCAAAGCATAAACCTTCTAATTGAAGACCTTCATCAGAAATTTTGATCCAAGGTTCAGCTGTTACAGTTTGCAAGTGCTGTTCATGCGCAAGTAGCGGTACAGCACTTTTTGAAGCTTCCGTATAATATAAAGATGGTATATGTTGATCAGACATGATAATCTCTCCTTTAAGTTGTACAATATAGAAAAGTACACATGTACTTTAAAGATATGTTTAATATATATGTTTAATATTATCACTTTTAACTTACAATGAAAATGAATATTAAATTGCGAAAAATATGAATGATGTTTGAGATATTATAGTCATATAAAAAACAGCTTTTCGACAAGAAGAAAAGCTGTTTTTTATGATTAAGCTTTAATTGATTTCGCGCGTTGTTCTAGATATGTCTGTAATTCTGGAGACAATACATAGCTGACTGATTTTAAATCAGATACGTTTGATGCATTCAATAAATTAGCAATGACATGCATTTGTTCTATAAATTGTTTCATATGTTCAATTGTATCTTCTACGCCATAAGCATCTAAATATTTGAGAACATATCCAGATAAGCCAACAGCTTCTGCGCCTAGTACAAGAGACTTAATGGCATCGAGTGGGTTTTTAACGCCACCACTAGCTAATATGTGAATATCTGCATTTAATAATTGTGCTTCTAATAAGCTTTGAACAGTACTTTGTCCCCATTGATTTAAGAATGCCATATCTTTTAATGGTCTTCTTTGATTTTCAATGTCCGCAAAATTCGTACCGCCTCTACCACTGACATCTACATATTGAATGCCAATATCTTTAACTTTTTGAATCGTTTCAGCACTCATACCGAAACCAACTTCTTTGATGATCACTGGTATATCAATATTATCTTGAATTTCTTGAATGTTCGTTAACCAATTTTCAAATTCAGTATCACCTTCAGGCATTATAAGTTCTTGAGGTGCATTGACGTGAATTTGTAAGGCATCAGCATTTAAAAGTTCTATTGATTTCTTAGCTTTTGCATATTCAATATCTGCTCCAACATTACTAAATATTAGACCTTCAGGATTTTCGTCACGTACTACTGTGAAACTTGATTCAGCGTTAGGGTCTTTTAGTGCTGAATGTGTAGATCCAACTGCCATAGGTATGTTACAAGCTTTAGCTATTTGAGCTAACTCTTTGTTAATAGTTGCTGCTCTTTCACTTCCACCCGTCATCGCATTGATATAAATAGGGTATTTAAAAGTGAAATGCGGAAACTTTACTGATAAATCAATTTGATTTTTATTAATAGAAGGAATGGATTGATGTATAAGCTGTACTTTATCAAAATCAGTACTAACTGGTGAATACGTATCTAATGCCAGCTGAATATGTTCATTCTTCCTTTTGCTTCTTAATGAGTCGTCCATTCATTTATCCTCCGTGCGTCTTTATGTTTAATGATATATTTTATCTTAATACACATTATAGCAGTTGTATAATTGAATATAAACTAAACATTGTTATACAATCCGCTTCAAAATCTTTTTCCCAATACCTGAAAAATCAATCAAACAATTTATGCTAATATTAATACTATACAAATATACATAAAATGGAGGAGAATCGTTATTAAATTTAAAAAACTTACTTTAATTTTAATTTGTACATTATTATTAAGCGGTTGTACTTTACCAGGCTTAGGTGGCGCATCTTCTGATACAGTGAAAATTACGGCGCTTGCTACAAGCGAGTCTCAAATCATGGCGCATATGATTCGCTTGCAAATCGAGCATGATACAAAAGGGCAAGTAAAACCGATAATTGTAAATAATCTTGGTTCTGCGGTAATTGAACATAACGCGATATTAAATGATAATGCGCAAATATCTGCTACAAGATATACAGGTACTGATTTAGTAGGTGCTTTAAACTCTGAACCCATTACAAATACTAAAAAAGCTGAGAAAGCTGTCAAAACAGGTTTCCAAAAGAAATTTGATCAAACATTTTTTGACTCATATGGATTTGAAAATACCTTTGCATTTACAGTCACTAAAGAAACAGCTAAAAAGTACAATTTAAAAAAAGTTTCGGATCTAGCTAAACATAAAGATGAACTAAGAGTAGCAAGTGATCCTACATGGATTAAGAGAAAAGGGGACGGCTATCCAGCTTTTTCAAAAGCATACGGATTTGAATTTAAGGATATTAGAACAATGCAAATAGGACTCGTATATGATGCATTGAAGAATAAGAGCATCGATGCAGCACTTGGATATACAACAGATGGTAGAATTGCTGCGTATGATTTGGTGACACTAGAAGATGATCGTCACTTCTTCCCACCTTATGACGCCAGCCCATTAGCAACAAATGATTATTTAAAAAATAATCCAACAGCTAAAAAATCTATAGAAAAATTGGTTGGGAAAGTATCTACTAAAAAAATGCAAGAATTGAATTATAGAGCAGACGGTCAAAAAGAAGAGCCAGCTATAATCGCAGAAAAATTTCTTAAAGAACATCGCTACTTTGAATAGTTAATATAGTAAAAAGCAGGAACCACAAGTGCGGTTCCTGCTTTTTTGATACCTATTCAGGATGAAATATAAGGGGAATAGGAGATTCAAGGCTTAATAGGGACGTTAAGCCAAGAGATAGACGAAGTCGTGGCTTAAGTGATGAATAAAGCCAAGAGAACGTCCAAGTCATGGCTTAAGTGTCGAGTAAAGCCAAGAGATAGCCCAAGTCATGGCTTAAGTACTGAATAAAGCCAAGAGATAGGGCAAGTCGTGGCTTAAGTGATGAATAAAGCCAAGAGAACGTCCAAGTCATGGCTTAAGTACCGAGTAAAGCCAAGAGATTGTCCAAGTCATGGCTTAAGTGTCGAGTAAAGCCAAGAGATAGCCCGAGTCATGGCTTAAGTGTCGAGTAAAGCCAAGAGAACGTCCAAGTCATGGCTTAAGTGTCGAGTAAAGCCAAGAGATAGCCCAAGTCATGGCTTAAGTACTGAATAAAGCCAAGAGATAGGGCAAGTCGTGGCTTAAGTGATGAATAAAGCCAAGAGAACGTCCAAGTCATGGCTTAAGTACCGAGTAAAGCCACGACTTAGATTATTTTCTTTAATTTTCTATTTATTAAGCCCATCCTCTGAAACGTGTTGCTTCTGCTGTACGTCTAACACCTACAACGTAAGCTGATAATCTCATGTCTAATTTTCTTTTTTGTGAAATGTCATATACTTTGTCAAAAGCTTCTACAATTTTAGTTCTTAATAACTGAATTATTTCTTCTTCTGACCAATAAAGTCCTTGATTGTTCTGTACCCATTCAAAGTATGAAACAGTTACACCACCGGCACTGGCAAGTACATCTGGAATTAAAAGTACATCATTTTCTGTTAGTATGCGAGTTGCTTCTTGTGTTGTAGGACCGTTAGCCGCTTCTGCTACTATACTCGCTTTTATGTCTCCTGCATTTTGTGCGGTGATTTGGTTTGCTAAAGCTGCTGGTACTAAAATGTCACAATCAATTCCAAATATATCTTCGTTCGGAATAATGTTATCAAATAAAGGTGTGATTCTACCGTGTTCTTTACGAAGATCTAATAAATGATCAATATCTAAACCTTCTGGATCATATATAGCACCACGACTTTCTGAGATACATACGATTTTTGCACCTTTATCATGGAGGATTTTAGCGATAAAGCTACCTGCATTACCAAACCCTTGTATAACAACTTTTGAACCTTCGATATTAATATGCTTACGTTTAGCCGCTTCTTCAATCGTAATCACAGCACCTAATGCTGTTGCTTGTTCACGACCAAGTGAACCACCTAAAGAAATGGGTTTACCTGTAATGAAATTTGGCGCGTTAACTTTATGCATAATACTATATTCATCCATCATCCAAGACATGATTTGAGCATCTGTATATACATCTGGTGCAGGAATATCCTTAGTTGGTCCGACGATTTGAGCAATTGCTCTAACATATCCACGTGACAATCTTTCTAGTTCATTTTGACTCATGCTATGAGGGTCACATTGAATTGCACCTTTACCACCACCATAAGGTAAGTTAACGAGACCACATTTTAAAGTCATCCACATAGATAATGCTTTTACTTCATTTTCATCTACATCAGGGTGGAAGCGGACGCCACCTTTAGTAGGTCCTACTGAACTATTATGTTGAGATCGATATCCTGTAAAAGTTTTTACAGATCCATCATCCATTTTAACTGGAATACGAACTCTTAAAAATCTAGCAGGTTCTTTAATCAATTCAAAAAGACCTTCGTCGTATCCTAATTTATATAAAGCTTGTTCAATTATATTTTGTGTAGAAGTTACAAGATTGCTATTTTCACTCATGATTGACGCTCCTTTGTTGGATAAAATAATGTCTAAAAAAACATATTAAATAAAATCATAATACAAATGAAAATGGTTTTCAATAAAATAAACTGAATTTACTAAAAATTCTATTATGTATAATGATAAAATTTGTTGCATTTTAATGTAATAAGTGCAAGTAGTTGGTAGTAATTGGAAGGCATGATATAATTCAATTACGAGCATATACAAATATAATGAAACCATTATATTTACTAGTGTGAATGAATCTGGGGCAAATGAATTTTTGTCCCAGATTCTTCTTTTTTTATGTAAATGATGAGGTGTAGAAAAAGAGGTTCATGAAGCCATAATGTATATTTTATAAATTGAGTGATGAGTGGAATGAGAATATTGGGTGAGATGTGAGTTAAAGAGGCAGTAAACTCACGATATTGTAAAAGATGTGAGTTAAAGTTCTAATATAGTATTTTCTATTTTATGCTTGATTGTTACGTAACGTCATATTCTATAGTGTACTCATAATTTACATAGGGGTTGTTTGTTATGAGTAAAGGTAAAGCTTATTTTATTTATCTATTAGTAATTTTGTTTTGTTTATTATTAAGTATACCCATGTTCAATCAATTGGTTGCACAACAAGTGGAATTACTTGATATTCGTTCTGATTTTACAAGTTTTCAATTAACATTATTATCAATGATTAATCCATTGGTTTTAAGTCTAATATGTTTGACGATTGGTCATTTTTTGCAATATAAGACCGGATTAAAGTCAATTTTATATCATAAAAGTGATTTTAAAAGTACAATCTTGAAGAGCATAATGAGTGGTGCGATAGTTGGTGTAGTACTTTTTTTTGGAGATTTATTATTTGCTATTATCGGAAATAATGAATTTAATGAAAAACCTTCAACTATACAATTGTTAGGTGGTATTAGTTATGGTGGAGTTATTGAAGAAATTATCATCAGATTTGGCTCTATGAATATTATAGTTTTTCTATTGATAAAACTTACAAAAAGTAAATCTAAGTATGTGTATATTCTTTCGATTTGTATTTCATCATTAATATTTGCAGCTGGTCATATACCTACATTGGTTAATACAATAGAAAAAGATGTTGTTATAGAAATTTTGAAAATTATGGTATTAAATACATTTGCGGGTACCATATATGGACTCATGTATTATAAACACTCTCTAGAAAACGCCATGCTTTCCCATATCTCAACCCATATTACGGTACAAATTTTTTTGGTATTTTCTCACATATAGCACACGATTATTTGCAATACTAAAAAGACGCCCCCAACAATTATCTAAGAATGTTATGATATTACTATCAAAAACTTATCTTATACATCGTGGGGGTGTCTTTTTGTCTGAAATGCTCAATATTTTACTAACGGTTGTTGTACCGATTTTTCTAATGACAGCGTTAGGTTATGTTCTTCAAAAGCGTGTGAAACTTGATTTACGTACGCTCGCAAAATTAAATATCAATGTGTTTGTGCCTGGATTTATTTTTGCGAAGTTTTACAAAGCTGAGTTAGCAGTAAATTTATTATTATTAATCATCGTATTCTTCGTTATATACATAATTGCATTATATATCGTCGCATTTGCTATCGCCAAAATGCAAAATTTAGATAAGGGTAAAGAGACGACTTTAACAAATAGTGTGCTCTTCTTTAACTCTGGTAACTACGGTGCGCCGTTAAATGATATTGTATTTAAAAGTGATCCACTTGCAATGTCTGCACAAGTTATTGTATTAACGCTACAAAATGTCTTCACGTTTACTTATGGTGTCTTCGCAATTCAATCCGTTCAATTAGGTAAACTTAAAGCATTACTCAATTACTTTAAGATGCCCATTATTTATGCACTCGTTCTTGCTATTATTTTAAACTATAATCATATTCCAATTCCTGAATTCATGTGGACTACTGTCAGTTATTTGTCTGATGCTATGATTGCGATTGCTTTAATTCTTCTCGGTGCACAAATTGCTAATATTAAACTTAATTTTAAATGGTCATCTTCTTATATTTATATCTTTATAAGATTAGTAGTTGGACCAGCTATCGCATTTGTCATTATAAAATGCATGGGTTTAGACGGCATTATCGCTCAAACATTATTTATTGCTTCAGCGATGCCGACATCCGTGAACAGCTCAGTTATTGCACAAGAATATGATAATTATCCTGCTTTAGCTGCAGAATTAGTCTTCATGTCGACGTTGTTTAGTTCTATTTCTGTTGTTATTGTCATTTATTTATCTTATTTAATTTTTTAATTTACATTTAAAAGTTCTTTAAATGTTTGACTTGAATATGCTTCTCTATAGAGTCCGCGTCGTTGTAATTCTGGAACAATATATGTTACAAAATCTTCGAGACTATGTGGTAAAGTAGGTGGCATTAGATTAAAACCATCAGCAACACCAGACTTAAACCAAAGTTCCATTTCATCTACTATTTCTTCAGATGTACCTATTAATGTGAGATGCCCACCACCTGCATTGAGATAACCTAATAATTCTCTCACTGTAGGTTTGGTATCTTCTATAATTTCTAAAATCGTTTCATATCTGCCTACTGGACCATCGAATGCATCTACAGGTGGCAATTCTGGGACAGGTTCATCCAATGACCATTTCGAACAATCTTGCCTAACAAATGTACTTAATTGTTTGATGGCATTTTCAATTGGTAAAGCTTTATCTAATTTTTCTTTTTTAAGTAGTGCTTCTTCACGTGTTTCTCCAACATAAGTAACCAATCCTGGAAAGACTTTAATATATTTCTCGGGTGTATCGCTTTCGCTAATGGCCTTATTTAATTTATTTCTATAAGCTTTCGCTTGTTTCAAATTCCATGATACTGAATAAACAGCATCAGCATGTTTGACGGCTAATGCAATACCTTGTTTGGATGCACCAGCTTGCATAGCGACCGGTTTGCCTTGTGGGCTACTCGGTGTGGATAACGGTCCATTTACTTGGAAATAATTGCCAGAATGATGAAAAGCATGCACATGCTCATGGTTAATCACTTTATTGTTATGACGGTCATGAACGAAGTCTTCTTTATGCCAAGATGTAAATAATTTGTCCATCAACTCAGCAAATTCTTGTGCTTTATGATATCTATCATCATGTTGAGGTAAAGCTTTCATACTATGATTTTGGGCTTCTATATCTGTCATGGATGTTACTAAGTTCCAACCGACACGACCATTCGTTGCATGATCGAGGGTTAAAATTTGTCTAGCCGCAGTATAAGGGTTTGAAAATGAACTTGATATTGTTGAAACTAAACCAATATGTTTTGTAACTTGTGATATAGCAGTCAAGTTCACAATTGGATCCAACCAGAATGCTGGTAATTCACTATCTGATTTTGCTGGGAATGATTGATTATCTGCAAAGAACACAGCATCTAATAAACCTCTTTCTGATAGTTGTGCTAATGATTGATAATAAGAGATATCACCAATCTGTTCAATAGAGGAGTCTTCCATAAGCCATGCTGCTTGATGATGGCCACATCCATATAATAAGACACCAATATTGAGTTGATCGCTTCTTAAATTACGCATTTCTATTCTCCTTATCTCTCTTTTGGAATTCTAGTTCATTGTTAAGCCGCCATCTACAGTATAATTTTGTCCAGTTATACCACTTGCTTTATCAGAAGCAAGGAAGCTCACCATATTTGCGACATCTTGTGGTGAAGTGACTTTTTTAAGAGGTGTTGATTGAGCAATTAAGTCAAACACTTCAGATGTTGTCACAGAGCTGGCATCGGTCGTTTTGAGTAGGCCACCAGAAACAACATTGGCTGTAATGCCATGTTGACCTAATTCAGCAGCGATATTACGCGTGAAGCCAATTAAACCAGCTTTCGCAGTTGTATATTCGTGATAAGGTACGACAGGATTTTGGAATAAATTCGTACCGATGCTAATAACCGCACCTTGTTTTCTTTCAATGAATTGAGGTGCAACACTTTGCACAATATTAAATGCTGCTTTTAATGTGCCATCAATTTGTTGTTGATAGTCTTCCCATGCAAGGTCGACGAATGCTTTTTGTTTTACTGGGTCAAATTTAAAGTTAACTAAGGCATTGTTGACGACGACATCAATTTTTCCAAAATGTTTCGTACCTTCATCAATTAACTGATCAACTTCAGCGCGATTCGTCACATCCGCTTGAATAGCAATCGCTTGTTCTGCTCCGATTTCAGCAACTAACTGTTCTGCTAATGCTTTACTATTATGATAATTAATGATGACTTGATGTCCTTCAGATGCTAATGTACGTGCGATTGTTGCGCCTAATCCTCTACTACTACCTGTTACTAATATTGTCTTTGTCATATGCAACACTCCCATATAGAATTTTAAATAAAAAAATACACAACCTTCTCGTAAGAAAGTTGTGTAAAAATAAAGATACTTATAAAAAGGGCATAGTCATCCCTATAAATTCATTTCACAAACACTTTCCTACGCTAGTACGATCTAGTTCAGGTTCAAAGGGTTCGAGTTCATCCTCATCTCAGTTAAAAAACACCCCTAGTGCATCTATTTAATTACTATCAATGTATAGTTTTTAATAATCGATGTCAAGTTTGTTTAAATGTCAGTTGCAAATGATAGGGAAAATCGGTTATGATATAAAACGTATTGATTACGATTTATAAAATGAAGGTGATAAGATGAAGTGGACGATAGTAGGTGGTGGCATCCACGCTATAACGATAGCATTAGAATTAAAAGTTAAAGGATTAAAAAATAAAGACTTAACAATTATTGACCCGCACGATGTTTTCTGTCATCAATTTGACCATCGAACACAGAATATTAGTATGCCTTATTTAAGGTCTCCAATCGTACACCATGTTCACCCAAATCCTTTTCATTTAAAACAATATTTTAAGAAAATGGATTATGCAGGTGGTATTTATGGTAAGTATAAAAGGCCGAAAAGAGATATGTTTATGGACCATACAGCGGAACAAGTTGAATATTACCGATTACATGAATGTCATGTTAAAGATACTGCAATAGATATAAAGAAATATCGAGATAATTGGTGTATCGTATTGGAATCAGGGGAGATGATATATACACAGAATGTCATCATCGCATCAGGTTGTAATCATAAGCCAAAGGTTCCAGAAATGTATGAGCATGCACCAGATGTACAACATATTTTTGAAGATGCAAATATTCAATTTAATGAAAGTTCTCATGTTGTTGGAAGTGGGATATCAGCTGCACATTTAGCTTTAAAATTAATTTATCATGATGATGAAAAACATGTACATTTATGGACGAATAAGCCGTTAGAAATTCATGATTTTGATGCTGATCCAGGATGGTTAGGACCTAAAAATATGGCAAGCTTTTCAAAAGTGATAGATCCAGAAGAAAAGATGGATATTGTTTTAAAAGAACGTCATAAAGGTTCTATGCCTCAGGAGTTGTTCATTAGATTAAAGAAATATGTGAAAAAGGGCAGACTAACGATACATCTCAATGAACTAGACTATATTAACAATCATCAAATCATAACAGTAGATGGGAAACATATTGATTATGATCATATATTGTTGGCAACAGGATTTGATAATACTTTATTAACACAACCGATATTAAATCGTTTAATTCATGAGTATGAAGCACCACTCAATAAATGTGGTTATCCTGAAATTAGCAAACATTTGGAATGGCTGCCGAATTTATTCGTATCAGGTGGATTAGCTGATTTAGAATTGGGACCTTTCGCTAGAAATATTATGGGTGGAAGAGAAGCAGCACGTAAGATAGGTGAAAAGTATCACGAAATAGAGCAATGCAGTTAGATTTATAAGACATAGAAAAGCCTGGAACAAATTTGTTCCAGGCTTTTTAAATTAAATTTCTTTCAAAATATGATAAATAGCTTCTGTGCTTTCAGCGTTGATTAATTTTTCTCTTGTTTCATCATCCATAAGTGTACGTGACAGTCTTTGTAATAACTTCAAGTGTGTATCACTACTATCATTTGGTACAGCAATTAAGAAGATGATTTTAGGTTGTGTTTCATCTAAACTTTCCCATTCAACACCATGTTTGTTTTTCAGAACAGCTACGACAGGCTGTTTGACAACATTTGATTTAGCATGCGGGATGGCTACATTCATACCGATTGCTGTTGTTGATTCTGATTCGCGTTTCAATACAGCTTCTTTTAACGTTTCTTCATCGTCTATAAAGTTGTGATATTTTAAATTGTGAATCAGTTTATCTATTGCATCATCTCGTGACATTTCAGCATCTTCTATCGTAATGACTTTTTCATGAAAGACTTGTTCTGAATCTGGTTTAGTTTCATCATTTGAAGTGGATATTTCTTTTTGATCGTTATCATCTTCATCTAATCCCATAAATGATGTTGTCATACCACTATTAGATGATTCCATTTCAGGTGATGCAACTGTTGCTTCTTTTTTCTTCAATAAAAGTGTAACAAGCATTGTAACACTACTTCCGATAATGACAGCAATAAAGAACCATAGTATTTTATCGATACCACCAAGTACGGCTACAATTGGACCACCATGTGCAACTCTATCTCCAACGCCACCTATAGCTGCGATGGCTGCTGCGACCATTGCACCAATCATATTTGCAGGAATAATACGTAATGGGTCTTGTGCGGCAAATGGAATAGCACCTTCAGTAATACCGAATAATCCCATCGTAAATGATGCTTTACCCATTTCAATTTCACCTTTATTAAATTTACGTTTATTGATAAAAGTAGCAAGACCTAAACCAATTGGTGGTGTACATACAGCTACTGCAACCATACCCATAACGGCATAGTTTCCTTCAGCAATTAAAGCTGATCCGAATAAGAAAGCAACTTTGTTTACTGGACCGCCCATATCGAATGCAATCATAGCTCCGATAATAAGTGCTAAGATAATGCTATTTGTACCTTGCATACCTTTTAACCATGTTGTTAAACCTTCAAAAATACTTGCAATCGGCGCACCGATAACAAATATGAAAATAAGTCCTACAATAATTGAAGAAATAATAGGAATAATGATAATTGGCATAATAGGTGCCATTGCTTTAGGAATTTTAATGTTTTTAATCCATTTAGCAATATAACCTGCTAAGAAACCAGCGACAATACCACCTAGAAATCCTGCACCAGCTTCACTTCCGTAAAAGCTACCATCAGCAGCAATTGCGCCACCAATCATACCTGGTACTAAACCTGGTTTATCAGCAATACTGACTGCAATGTAACCAGCTAGGATTGGAACCATAAAGCTAAATGCTAAACTACCAATATTTTCAATAGATTTCCAGAATGAATCATCAGGAATTTTAAGACCTTCTGGTGTTGTATCTCCACCTAAAGTTAAAGCAATGGCCATTAATAAACCACCAACTACGATAAATGGCACCATGAATGAAACACCATTCATTAAATGTTGGTAGACCATTTGTAGACCACTTTTTTGTTCTTCGTCATCATGAGTTTGTTTGTTGCCACCTTTTTCATGATGAATATGTGCATCTTGATCGATGATGCGTTGGATTAATAATTTAGGGTTGTGAATACCTTCTCTAACACTTTCGTTAATTAATCGTTTCCCGTCAAATCTTGATAAATCGACTTGTCTGTCAGCAGCGATAATAATACCATCCGCTTCTCTAATTTCTTTTGATGTCAGAACATTTTCTGCACCGACACCACCTTGTGTTTCTACTTTAATATCTATGCCCATCTCTTTTGCGGCTTGTTCTAATTTTTCTTGAGCCATATAAGTGTGTGCAATCCCGTTTGGACATGATGTAATTGCTAAAATTTTCATAACGTCAGCTCCTTCTTAATTCAATTGTAAACGCATTCACTAAAACATAAAAAAGAATAATTGCCGTTAGTAGTGGCAATTATTCTTTAAAACGTTCAATGATATATTGTTTGAATGGTTCATCTTCTATTTTTAGTAAATGCGTAACATCTTGTTCTGTTAATGTAGCAATACTGTGCATGATTTTCTTCATTACTTGTTTATCTTTGTCTGCAATAGATAAGAAAAATACTAAATGAACTTTATGCTGCTTCCATGCTATATCTTGGCGGAGTCTAAACATTAATACATGTGACTTAAAGACTTTAGTAGGATCGCCATGTGGAATAGCAATGCCGTTTCCAATATAAGTTGATGAGAACTTCTCCCTTTCTAATGCACTTTCAATATACCCACTTGATATAGCATGTTGTTGATTAAGCAAACGTTCTGCATGTTGGAATATATCAACAGTAGAATGTATGTCTGTTTCGATCGGTACTGATAGAAAATCGATAGGCAATAATGCGTCGTTGTTTAAAACAGGGTTTTGCTTCTGATTTAAAATGGTTTGAAATTTATGTGCATCTTCTTCTGAAAATAACGGCGATACTTGAACAACTTGTACGTTACTAGGTAGATGTCTCATATCAATGTCGTGTGTTGTAACAAGTATATCTGTGTTAGTGAATGGGTATGTTGAAACATCTTCAAGTTTAATCGTATCGATAATATTAATTTTATGGTTTAACTTTTGAATTTTTGCTTCTAACAAGCTTGAAATGCCCAGTCCATAATAACAAGTAATGACAACATTAAATTGATCTTGTACATTACGATCTATTGATGATTGAAAATGCAATGCTAAAAAGGCTATCTCATCTTCACTTAAATTGAGTTGTGCATCTTCTTCAAGTAAATGAACCGTTTCATATAATGCGTTGAACACAAAAGGGTATTGCTGTTTAATATCCTCTGTAAGCGGGTTGTTAATATAAACATTCTTAACGATACGCAAATATGTTCTACTAAAATGCGAATAAACATTTTCACGAAGTACAGCATCTTGCATAAAATCTATACCGACTTTCGAGTTCATTTGATAAATTAAGCGTTCAATATAACTTTGAATAAATATTTGTTTAAAGCCGAGGTCATATTTATCAAAATAATAGCTAATAAAAAATGAAAATAGCTTTGCTGTTTCATCGCTTAAGGTGTATTTAAGCTTTCGGTTGATGTCTTCTATTATTGCTCGGGAAATGACTAAAGCTTCTTGATTAATATCCCATTGCTCTGTCGTATCGTGGATTCTTTTGAAAATGATAATAAGGTGTACGAGCAACTGTTTAATATGCACTTTTGAAGTTTGAATATGGTAATGTTCTAAATGTTGTTCCATAATTTTCATCATTAATTCTCTATGTGCTTTTGGTATTTCATTCATAATAAAGTCTTCTACTTTAACATTGTTTGTAGAGAGTTGGTTTAAATGAAGAATGGCGTTGCGAATATCCATTTCATTACCACTTACCGTAATACCTTTTCTTTTAACAAGATTAATCACAACATCATAAGATTCACACCAAGCTTGAATTTGGTTTAAATGATCGATAAGTTCATTCTTCGTTAAAGCAAAGTCATCAGATAATTGCTCAAGGGTAACAGATTGCTTATACATTAATAATTGATAAGCCATCTTGATGAGCGTCTGACCATTCTTTTCCGTATATTGATTCAGAATAGACTCTATCTCTTCAGCTTGATACAACTCGTGATTTAGTTGATAACCACGCCCTTTAATACTAATAATGACATCTTTAATTTCACTATTAATATATTTAATATCGCTTCTTACAGTTCTATTTGAAACATTCAAATAGTCAGCTATTTCAGTCCCGTTTAAATAACTATCACGATTTAAAAGTAATAGTCTCATTAATTTCACATGTCTTTTTAACAATAATCCCACCACATTTCAAGTCCACATTTAGATTCATATTATATTGTAAGCGTTTAAAGAATGGGTGACAAATAAATGATTAGACACTCATTCAAGTATTCATGCGCTATAAACAGAATGCATGTATTATATCTTTCGACATATTATACTGAACTTAGATAATAAATATAAACTTTGAAGGTGACATAATTGGTTGAAAATATATATTTAGATGAAACGCAAATTCCATTAACACATTTTGTAGATGAAACTGTAGATGGTTTATATAAAGTAACAATCGAATTTAATGTAACGAGTGAAGCGTATCACGATATTGCTGTTTTATTATATAGAGGGCGTTTTGATGTAGAAATTCCGGATAAAGATAAGAAATTTAAAGGTGAAATTTATAATTATTCAACATCTTTAACAAATTTATATAAGGACAATCAAGTTGCGGTGTACCGTCTTGTGCTTAAAGAAATACGAGAGGACCAAAAGGGATGAGCAATATGAAATTGAGTATACTTGACCAATCACCGATTGTGCCTGGTCAAACAGCCAGTGATGCTTTTAAAGATTCGTTGGCATTAGCACAGTTAGGAGAGGATTTAGGTTATGAAAGGTATTGGCTAACTGAACATCACGGTTTGTCTAACCTTGCAAGTTCAGCGCCAGAAGTATTACTTTCATATATTGGTGCACATACGAATCATATTAGAATTGGCGCAGGTGCCATATTGTTACCACATTATAGACCTTATAAAGTTGCAGAACAGTTTAATACATTGGCTACTTTGTTTGCAAATAGAGTTGATTTAGGTATAGGTAGAGCACCAGGTGGCTCAGCGGAAGCTACTAATGCATTATCGACGCAGTTTTTAAAGCAGGTGTGGGCTTTACCAGAACTGTTAGAAGAATTATTAATGTTCTTGAAAGGGCAATTCCCTTTAGAACACGAATATCATAAAGTAAATGTGTTACCGCAACCTGATGTATCACCAACACCATGGTTATTGGGAACAAGTGAGAAAAGTGCTTTACTTGCAGCTAAAAATGGTATGCCTTATGTGTACGGTGCTTTTATGAGTGATCAAGATGGCCGTGCAATTGTGGATCGTTACCGTGAACATTTTGAGCAAAGAAATCAAGAAACACCTAAAGTGATTGTTACGGTATCTGTCATATGTGCTGAGACTAAAGAAGAAGCGGAAGCACTTGCTATAGAAAGTTTAATAACTAAAGCACAAGGTGAAGATAAAAAAGAAAAAGTACTGACATTTGATGCGTTAAGTGAACGAGAAAAAGAAATGCTTTATGACATGAAAGACAATATGATCATAGGTGATGTCGAAACCGTTCAATCAAGACTTCAAGCGATTCAAGCAGAATATCAATGTGATGAAATCATGGTAAGTACAAATACAATAACGCATGAGGATAGAATGCAATCTTATAGATTATTAGCACAAATATAAATATTTGTTTCAGAACTCAAATATGATATTAAAGGATGATTTCGTATGATTTTATTAATAGGAAAAATCATCATCTCAGTCGGTCTCATAGTCGGTTCAATTATAGAAGAAACAATACGAGCTAAACGAAAAAAACAGTCTAGAACAAAATAGGGTTCTAGACTGATTTTTTGTTAATTTCAAATATCATGATTTTACATGTTTATTTATTTCGGACACGAGTGCTTGTACACCTTTGTATTCTAAATGAACGCCGTCATATGCAAAGTATCCAGGATTGCCTTTAGCTTTTTGATACCAATTGATTAATTGAACATTCTTATGTGAATCTGCTGCTTTCGAAAGTTTCTCATTTACACTTTGTTCCCAATCTCTTGGTACGTGTGTATTAACGACATATACATGCGCATTGCCAAACATTTTAATGAGCTTTGTCAAATCATCGTATGAAAAATCACCATTCGTACCAAGCTCGAGCACTACTTTTTGATTGTCTTTTTTAAAGTTATTGTATTTTTCTTGAACGAGTGGAATAGCGTCATTTAAATTGCGACCTATTTTTCCATCAATAATTGCACCTGGATATGTCTTATGTATTTCTTCCCCGATATCAACCATGACGGAATCACCGATAAATAACATTTTATCTTGATGCTTTCCTTTATGATTAATGGTTTGTTCGCTATTAACATTTATTTTAGGAATAGGTAATATCAAACTATTCATATGGTCGTGATTTGAAACTTTAAAAGTCGTCTTAGCATGATGATGTTGCGTTTGTTGTAAATAATCAAAATGCCCTGAAAGTATTGTTAACGTAAGACCAACTAATACTAAAGTAATGCTACTCTTAGCAATGAGTGATTTTAATTGTGATTTTCCAGGCTTGAAGTATGCTAACCCATTTACTCGAATAGGTACTTCAACATATCGATAAGAGCTTTCAGCTAGCAATAACGTTAGGATGATTTCAACTAATACAATATATATAGGTATTTGCCCTTGAACAAAATGTTTATTGATAAATGTTATGACAGGATAATGCCATAAATATAAACTATATGATCTTTGTCCAATCCATACCAATAATCGATTACCTAATATTTTTGATAATAACGTACTAGGGTGAACGGCGCTCGCAATGATAGGTAAAGAACTTAAAGATATAAGATAAATGCCACCAAAGTATAACCAATTGTTATTGGATGAGACAGTCCACATAAAGTAAATTAATAGCGCTAATGAAATACAACCTATTGTTTCAATACCTATTTTTAACGGTGTTATAATTTGCTGCTTCAATCTAAAAGGCGGCCATATGTATGCCAGTAAAACACCTAATAGCAAAGTTTGTAACCTAGTGTCAGTGCCGAAATATACTCTCGAATTATCAACGTTCGGTTCAGCAATTAAGATCATTAACAATAATGAAATAAGAGAAGTTATAAACACAATTAAAAAGAAATGTCTTTTTAATTTTTTTATGCGAAGTAACATCATTAATAAAATTGGCCAAAATACATAAAATTGCTCCTCAATCGCTAAACTCCATAAATGTTTAAGTGGCATCACTTTAAAGCTATCAAAATAACTAACATGATGAAAAATATACCACCAATTAGATACATAAAATAAAGCTGCAAATGTGTCTTGTTTTACATTTTTAATAATGCTCGGTTCAAATAATAAGGTATATATTAAAACAATACATAATAAACATAAGACTGCTGGGAGTAACCTTTTAATACGTTTCTTCCAAAAGTGTAAGAGGTCAATCGTGCCAGTATGTTGATATTCATAGATTAATAAGCTTGTAATTAAATAGCCAGAAATAACAAAAAAAGTATCCACACCTAAAAAACCACCCGATAACCACTTAGGATTAAGGTGATAAATGATGATAGCTATAACAGCAATTGCGCGTAAGCCATCTAAACCATATAAATAACGAATTGAGTTTGAATTCGTACTTTTTCTTTGTCGTTCAATCATTACTCAATAACTCCTCAATATATTATAAAATCTTTGGTGAAGTCTATTCTATCATGTTTTACAAAATATTTACAAAAAAGGATGATGATTAGGAGGTTAATTCAATAAGAGAGGCAATGGTAACATTAAAAAAAGTAAAACAAGATGTGTTAGGCGGTAAAATAAAAAAACTGGACCAAATCAATCATGGTCCAGCCTCATAATATAAATCTACTTAACACATTCGTTTCAATAACTCAGCTTTAATAATATTTTGTGCTTCTTTGTAATTTTCTGCAGTATGTTCCTGTGCATTGACAATAAGTAAGTCGATTAAATCAGAATCACTTTTTTGATTAACTTCATCTTCGAATTGGAAAATGTTTTCTTCTGTTTCCCTATGGCTCGCGTTTGGCTTAATAATTTGATAGTAATTATCAGCGCCTAATCCACCTTCTTCAATCATAACTGAAATCTCTGAAGATCTTTGTTCATTCTGTCGGTTCACTTTTATAAGATTTTTACCTTCAACAGTCATTTGAAAAACCTCCTTGATTACGCATAATGAATATCCAAAATTCAAAGCAAGAGACAAATATCTATTTAATATTAGTGTATTATTACACGGTAGAAATTACAACTAGATTGCTCAAGTGATTGTATATTTTTACGCATGTTATTTATAGCAAAATGTAAAACTATATTTATTTTACCATTTATTGACAAAGTTTACAGAATAATTAAAATATTTAGTATATATACATATTTTAATTATACGAGGGGGTTCAAATATGAAACCATTATGGAGAAGTTTTTTATTAGTATGTCTTAGTTTACTACTTGTTTTAGCGGCATGTGGAAAAGGGGATGATAAGGGTTCGAAAAAAGAATCAGCTATGGAAAACAAAACGGAAAAAAGTGATGTTAGAGGTGGCACTTTGAAAGTTGGTATTGGAGAAGCACCTGAAGGGAGTTTCCAAAGTATTTTTGCAGGTTCGGAAGGCGATTCTTCAGTTATTGACTATTTTAATGATGGCTTAGTAGATTACGATGATCATTTAAAAATTAAACCATATATTCTGTCATGGGATAAGAAAAAAGGAGACAATTTAACTTATACTTTCAAAATGAAAAAAGGCATTAAATGGCATGATGGAAGTCCATTTACAATGAATGATTGGATTTTTACTTTAGAAACTTTAGCGAATCCTGATTATGATGGTCCACGTTATAATGGTGTTGAGCCTATAAAGGGTGCGGAAGAAAAACATTCTGGTAAAGCAGATAAGGTAGAAGGTATCAAGAAAATAGATGACTATACTGTAGAAATAACATTTAAGGAAGAAAAAGCAAACAATTTATATGCCTTATGGACGGGCTCGCTTTTAAGTGAAAAAGTATTTAAAGATATTCCTGTAAAAGAAATGGCTAAGTCTGATGCAGTACGTAAACACCCTATTGGAATAGGACCATTTAAAGTTAAACATATTGTTGATGGAGAGTCAGTAGAGCTTGTTAAGAATAAGGATTATTGGCAAGGCGAACCAAATCTAGACAAAGTTAACATAAAAGTAATTGAACAAACTTCAATTGCACAAGCTATGGAAAAAGGTGAAATTGATATTTCTACAGTTTCTCCACCAATTGCAAAAGAAATTAAAGACAGTAAATCTGAAAATGTTAAATTATTAGAATCACCTTCAACATCATATGCAATTATTGGTTTTGTATTAAATGATTATGATAAAGATAAGAATGAAATTGGAAATAAGCGTCCGAAATATCAATCTAAAGAATTAAGACAAGCTATGGCACATGCAATTAATCGTGAAGAATGGATTAATGCATTCTATTACGGTTATGGTAAACCACTTAACGGTTTAATTCCTTCAGCACATTGGAGTGGTGCTAAAAAAGGTGAAGTATCGGAATATAAATATGATGTAAAGAAAGCTGAGAAATTATTAGATAAAGCTGGTTATAAAGATAAAGATGGTGATGGATTTAGGGAAGATCCAGATGGTAAGAAGTTTGTAATCAATCTTAAACACTATGCAGGAACGAATCCTACATTCGAACCTCGTACAGCAGCACTTAAAGGATATTGGGAAAAAATTGGTCTAAAAACAAAGGTGGAAATGGTTGAATTTGGTAAATATAACGATGATTTAGAGAAAGGTTCTAAAGATATAGAAGTATATTTCCGTACTTGGATTCAAGGTGCAGATCCAGATCCATCGAATCTGTATAAATCTAATGCACTTTGGAATGAAACAAGATATAAAAATGAAAAGGCAGACAAGTTATTAGAGGAAGCGATAGACTCTAAAATTGTAGGTGATGACCAAGATAAACGTAAGAAGAAATACTTAGAATGGCAGAAAATATGGGCTGAAGACATTCCAGCAATACCACTTACTGAATTATTAGATACAACTGCTGTAAATAAAAGAGTTAAGAACTTTGAAGTCTCACTAAAAGGTTCAAATCCAAAACACGAATGGACTGTAGAGGGAGACAAATAAATAATTTTGTGGATTACTTTTTAGGAGTCTGGAACTGTACTGTAGTTTCAGACTCTTATTTATAACCATTAAATATACAGTTTTAAAGAAGTTCACGGATTAAAAGCGATCGGGGGTATATTATGTACGGAAATCATTTGTTAGAAATAAACAATTTAAGTACAGGATTTGATATAAACGGTAAGTACCATAACGCGATTTCTCATGTTAATTTAACTTTAGAAAAAGGAGAAATCTTAGGTATTGTAGGAGAATCTGGTTCTGGGAAATCAGTGTTAAGTATGTCGATTTTAAAATTACTACCTGAAAAAATTGCGAAAATTAATTCAGGAGAAATCAAATACTTAGGTGAACGTATTGATCAATATACGAATGAACAATTAAACAGTATTAGGGGTAAAGAACTGGCAATGATTTTTCAAGAACCGATGACTTCACTTAATCCAGTATTTACTATTGGAAATCAGTTAACCGAAATGATGTTATTGCATTTAGATATATCAAAGAAAGAAGCTAAAGAAAGAGCGATAGATTTATTGAAAAGGGTGGGGATTCCAAGAGCTAAACAAGTCATAAATGAATACCCTCATCAATTGTCTGGTGGTATGAGACAGAGAGTGATGATTGCCATGGCCATTTCTTGCTATCCTAAATTACTTATTGCAGATGAACCTACAACGGCGCTTGACGTAACTGTTCAAGCCCAGATATTAGATTTATTAAGGAAAGTACAAGAAGATACAGATATGGGTGTGATTTTTATTTCTCATGATTTAGGTGTTATCGCTGAAATATGTAATACCGTTGCGGTGATGTATGCAGGTAAAATTGTTGAACGTGCTTCTGTAGAAGAAATATTTAGTAACCCTAAACATCCATATACTAAATTGTTATTGCAAACAATACCACGCTTAGATGTAAAACAAGATAAGTTAGAAACAATTAAAGGTTCTGTACCTTCTATAGATAGAATATCGAGTGTTGGATGTAACTTTTATGATAGATGCCCATTTGCTATGGACGCTTGTGCAACGACAAATTTAAAGGACATTGCTATAAATGAGCATCACAAAGTTACTTGTCATTTATATGATGAATCTATAGCAGATAAAGGGGGTTCATTACATGTCTAATGACTATGTATTAGAAGTTAAAAATCTTAAACAGTATTATCCAATTAAAGGTGGTGTTTTTCAACGTAAAGTTGGAGAAGTCAAAGCAGTTGATGACATATCTTTTAATATTAAACTAGGACAAACTGTCGGACTTGTTGGTGAATCAGGGTGTGGTAAATCTTCAGCGGGGAGAACTATTTTACAATTACAAAAAGCAACATCTGGAAAAATTATTTTTTGTAACCAAGATATTACAAAATTAAAAGGAAAATCATTAAGACAAGTAAGAAAAGGATTTCAAATGGTATTTCAAGATCCCTATGCTTCGTTGAATCCAATGCAAATGATTGGAGATATTATTGGAGAGCCCATCAGAAATTACTACAAAAAATTTCAAGAAGAAATAAAAGCAGAAGTGATGGAGCTTTTAGAAAAAGTCGGTCTTAATGAAGAAGCTTACTATAAATATGCGCATGAATTTTCTGGAGGACAGAGACAACGTGTAGGTATTGCTAGAGCGCTCGCGTTAAAACCTAAATTGATTATTGCGGATGAACCAGTAAGTGCATTAGACGTATCTGTACAATCTCAAGTATTAAATATCATGGCAGATCTACAGAAAGAATTTGGACTGAGTTACTTATTTATTGCACACGATTTAAGTGTTGTTAAACATGTAAGTGATTATATATGTGTGATGTATTTAGGGCATATCGTAGAAAAAGGACCAGCTGATTTAATATATGAAAATCCTAGACATCCTTATACACAATCGTTAATTTCAGCAATACCAGAAATAGAACCTTCGAAGCGGAAGAAGAGAATTTTATTAGAAGGTGACTTACCTTCACCAAGTAATCCGCCAAAAGGTTGTCCGTTCCATACTAGGTGTCCTTATGTTAGAAAAGAATGTTCAGTTGAAAAACCGAGCTATCGTAAAGTTGGAGATGAACATTATGCTGCATGTATTCTGCTAGAAAATGAGGTGAAAATAAATGATAACACTAATCATTAGAAGGTTATTACTTATGATTCCATTACTATTTTTAATTTCTATCGTCATTTTTGGATTAGCAAAAATGCAACCAGGAGATACGTTTACTGGTCAAAAGTTGCCCAATGTTAGTTCCAAATATTATGAAGAACAAAGAGAAAAATTAGGACTCAATGATCCCATACATAAACAGTATCTTACGTGGGGGAATAAGATACTTCATGGAGAATTAGGAGATTCTATTAGATATAAAAGACCAGTTATGGACTTAGTAAAAGAACGTATGCCTAATACGATTTTATTAGGGGTTATCAGTTTAGTCATTACATATATGATTGCTTTTCCACTTGGCATAATATCCGGTAGGAAACCATATAGTTTATACGATTATAGTATACAAGTGCTAAATTATCTTATGTTGGCCATTCCATCGTTTGTGGCAGGTGTTTTTGCAATATATGTATTTGCCTTTCAATTGGGGTGGTTCCCATTTTCAGGTTCAGTTGAAATCGGGATTGAAGAAGGTAGTTTGTCATATTATATCAGTAAGCTCTATCATGCTATTTTACCCGGTACGATATTAGGGTTGTTATCAACTGCAAGTTATATACAATTTTTACGTAATGACATTATAGAAGTGTCTAGAAAAGATTATATACGTACAGCCCGTTCGAAAGGGTTATCGGAATCTAAAATTTATAATAAACATATTTTAAGAAATTCTATTATTCCGATTGTGACTTTTTTTGGATCTGACGTGTTATCTGTATTTGGTGGTGCAGTTATAACAGAATCAATTTTTTCTTATCCTGGCATCGGGAAATTATTGATTGAATCAATTGGTGGCAAAGATTATCCACTCATGATGTCATTATTATTATTCTTTTCATTTCTAGGACTATTAGCCAATCTAATTTCGGATATTTCATATAGTATAGTAGATCCGCGTATTAAGAGTAACTAAGGGGGGATAGTATGAGTAAGAAAAATAAAATCAAAAAAAAATCGCCTTTGACAATTGCAAGAAACAAATTTATACGAAACAAACCAGCTATGTTTGCGACCTTAATATTATCATTAATATTCTTTGTATCTGTAATATCCCCACTCATAGCACCATATGATCCGAACTTGCAAAATTTAGTCATGATTAAAGGTGAAATAACAACTGAGCATTGGTTAGGAACAGATTCAGGTGGCAGAGACATATTGAGTAGATTATTGTATTCTGGTAGAGTTTCACTCATTTTCGGTCTCGTTACGACTGTGGGGTTAATGTTAATCGGAATATTAGTCGGCATGCTTTCAGGTTATTATGGAGGATGGGTTGATACAATACTTATGCGTTTCACAGAGTTTGTCATGCTTTTTCCTTTTATACCATTCGCTGTTGTATTAAATGCGACATTTAGCGGTAAAATTGAGAACAAATATGGTTCAGCAATAATACTCGCAATCGTACTGATTGCATTGTCATGGGTTGGTATTGCACGTATTGTTCGCGGTAAAGTGTTGCAAGAAAAAGAAAATGAATATTTTTTAGCAGCTCAATCGATTGGAACACCTGTTTATAAAATTTTGTTAAAGCATTTATTACCTAATATACTGAGCGTTATTATTGTACAAGCAACATTAGTGTTTGCAGTTCAAATTGTAGCTGAAGCGGGATTAAGCTTTTTAGGGTTTGGTATTGATAAGACTGTTCCGACATGGGGTAATATGTTAACAGATGCGCAAGAAGGAGATATTTTGAGAAGTAAACCATGGATTTGGATGCCGCCAGCAATCATCATTACGGTCACAATATTATGTATTAATTTTATAGGGGAAGGTTTAAAAGATGCACTGAATCCCAAATCAGTTCGTTAAGTGCAGAAATCTCAAACAAAAATTTTTAGTATATTTTTACAACACATCATATGACCTGCACACCTTATGATTTACTTTTACACAATATTGATTTAGAATTGGTATATAAAGAATTAAGATATCTCTTAAAGAAAGTTGCAATTCTTTCAGACTATTATATTTATGTATACCCAATTCATGAATATAATACATCTTAAATTTTAGAAAGGTGATCAAAATGGATAATAACCAACCAAAAGACGTTATTCTTATTGGTGCTGGTATTTTAAGTACGACATTTGGTTCTTTTTTGAAAAATATTGAACCAGATTGGAATATTAAGTTATTCGAAAGATTAGAACAACCAGCTATTGAAAGTTCAAATGAAAAAAATAATGCTGGTACAGGTCATGCTGCGCTATGCGAATTAAACTACACAGTTGAGCAAGAGGACGGTTCAATTGATGTTGAAAGAGCGAAAGAAATCAACGAGCAATTCGAAATTTCTAAGCAATTTTGGTCATACTTAGTTAAGAGCAAAGCTATCGAGAATCCACAAGAATTCATTAGACCATTACCACACATCAGTTTCGTAATGGGTATTCGAAATGTAGATTTCTTAAAACGTCGTTATGATGCATTAAAATCTCTACCTATGTTTGAAGGCTTAACTTATACAGAAGATCATAAAGTATTAGCTGAATGGATGCCTTTGATGATGCAAGGTCGTAATTCAAACGAACCACTTGCAGCAAGTAAAATTGACGAAGGTACAGATGTTAACTTCGGTGAATTAACGCGTAAATTAGTTAAAAATATCGAAAAACACGAAAATGCACAAGTTCATTTCCGTCATGAAGTAGTAGACTTTAAACAACTTTCTAATAGTAAATGGGAAGTTAAAGTTCGTAACTTAGAAACTGGTAAAGTAGAAACGCATGTTGCTGATTATATCTTTATCGGTGCAGGCGGACATGCCATTCCATTACTACAAAAAACAAAAATTCCTGAAAGTAGACATCTTGGAGGATTCCCAATTAGTGGTGCATTCTTAGTATGTAACAACCCTAAAGTAGTAAGTGAGCATAATGCCAAAGTTTATGGTAAAGAGCCACCTGGCACACCACCAATGACTGTACCTCACTTAGACAGACGTTATATTCAAGGAAAAGAAAGTTTACTATTTGGTCCATTCGCAGCAATCGGTCCAAAATTCTTGAAAAATGGATCTAACTTAGATTTATTTAAATCTATTAATACAAGTAATGTTGTGACAATGTTATCTTCAGGTGTTAAAAACTTATCACTTGTAAAATATTCAATTCAACAAGTATTACAACGTAAAGAAGATCGTATGAAAGAATTGCGTCGATTTGTACCAGATGCAAAAGACGAAGATTGGGATATTCATATCGCTGGTAAACGTGTACAAGTTATTAAAGATACAGAAGAACATGGCCGTGGATTTATTCAATTCGGTACAGAAGTTGTAAATTCAGAAGACCATACTGTAATTGCTTTATTAGGTGAATCACCAGGAGCATCAACATCAGTATCTGTAGCTTTAGAAGTAATTGAGAAAAACTTCCCTCAATATATGGAAAAATGGGAATCTAAAATTAAAGAAATCATCCCTTCATATGGAGAATCTTTAATTGAAGACTCAGCATTATTGAAGAAAACACGTAAACAAACAGCAGAAGCTTTAGAATTAAATAAATAATTTTGAAAAAAGAAGTCATTCCGGTAAGTCGGAATGACTTTTTTATGTTTAAACGCACGAAGACTTCGAGATATCGTGCGCGTATAAATGAATCGTTCAATTTTTAAGAAATCCTACATATAGAATTGTCCACTCCAACTATTCCTTCTAATTATTTACTTGTGTGTTAATGTTTCATTTATCAAATAATAAAATTTCAAATTATTTTAGAGTGAGAAGTGATATTTTCGCTTGGTGATTGGTATTTCAATGTTGTTGATTATACGATGCATGAGTAATTTAATGACCGTAATATTTTATTGATATAATGAAGTTTTTTATGTGTGTGATAATTTTCAGGGTATACGTATGTTCTGAACGAGCAATAATTATTTTAAAAAATATTACAACTACGGTATGTGAGGAGGTACTAAGTGTTAGTTGTAATTATTTCTAATTTGTAATTAAAAAGATATTGTCGTATACCTTTTTACTTTTATTTCATATTTACACTATGTTATATTTACTAATGTAAGGGCTTACATTTTATTGGGGAGGTCTTTTATGGAATGATTGTAATTATGAAAGATAGGGGATAATCGTATGCAAATTATTTCGTTCGAAGATTTGAAAGACATTGTAAAAAGTGGAGATGTTATTTCACTGGCAGCTTTATCAGTGAGTAATTTACCAGTGAGTGTCTTAAAACATTTGATTAAAGCTCATGATGAATATGGAAATCTTAATGATTTAACTTTTATGGTTGCGAATGATATTAGTGATTATCGTGGTGATGGTTATGATTTAGATTCATTTGTGAGTAGAGGTATGGTTAAAAGGCTCATTATGAGTATTATCATTGGTTCACCTAAAACGATAGAAGCGATAAAGAATAATGATGTAGAAGCATATTTTGTACCGCAAGGATTGTTAGCTACACATTATCGGAATTCGTTAGCCAAATTTCCAGATATGATTTCTAAAATAGGTTTACACACTTCCGTGGATCCTAGATTTGATGGCGGAAAAGTCAATGATGTGACTAAGGAAGATATCGTTTCTTTATTAGAAATTAATAATGAGGAATATTTACAATATAAATTTCCTAAAGTTGATATTGCATTGCTTCGTGGTACATACGCTGATAGCGAGGGGAACATTTATATGCATCATGAAGCACACTTAGGAGAAGGCTATGGTGCTGCTCTAGCGGCGCATCAAAATGGTGGGAAAGTTATTGTACAAGTTAAAGAAATTGTACAACATGGTAGCTTCAAACCAACTGAAGTCTTTATTCCTGGAGAGCTTGTGGATTATGTATGTGTAAATGATGACCCAAAACATCATAGACAAACCATTCAAGATTATTATGACCCAGCTATTTCGGGTGAATATAAAGTACTTAGTATGCCTGAACCAATTAATGAATTGAGTACACGTAAAGTGATTTTACGACGTGCTGCCCAATTTTTAAATGTAGATAATGTTGTGAGTATAGGGTTTGGTATTAACAATGAATTATCGAATTTATTGGTTGAGGAAAAAGCTGAAGACTTAGTTCAACTGAATATAGATACAGGAGTGTTTGGTGGGATGATTGGAAGTGGTCAAAACTTCGGATTAAATTACAATTTAGATGCGAAGTTGCGACATGAAATGACATGGGACTTTATTTATAGCGGAGGCATAGATGTAGCTTATTTAAGCTTTGCTGAAGTGGATCAGTTTGGTAATGTCAATGTTTCAAAATATGGCGATAGAATGAATGGTTGTGGCGGATTCATAGATATTAGCCAAACGGTCCAAAAAATTATTTTCTCAGGAACAATGGTAGTAGGAAGTAAGGCTACTTGGAATGATAAAGGTTTAGTTATTGAAACAGAAGGTCATGCAAAGAAATTTGTTGAACAAGTGCATAATATGGACTTCAATGCATCTTATGCTAAGTCATTAAATCAAGAGATCTATTATGTAACGGAACGCGCTGTATTCCAATTAACCGATGAAGGTGTGAAATTGATTGAAATTGCAGCTGGATTAGATTTAGAGAAAGATATTCTAGCCAATATAGCATTTCAACCGATAATTGCTGAAGAACTTAAAGTAACGGATCAGCAAATTTATCAAGAAAATTGGGGAGGATTGCAACAATGTATTAAAGACAATGGTTCAAACTATTAAGGGGGTAGTTTAATATGAATTACGATTGGATTAAAACAAGAGCGCAATATGACGAAGAAAAGGCAGCAGTTACCGATCCACTAAAAGGAACAGAATGGACTTATCAAGATTTAAATATTCGTGCTGAGAACTTAGCCAACCATCTTGAAGAACAAGGTATTAAAAAGGGAGATGTCGTTGGGATATTTGCACCAAATGATGTAGCGGTTCTTGACTTACTATTCGCTTCATTTAAGATTGGCGCAGTATACTTCCCAATGAACTGGAGACTCAAACCGAACGAAATTGAAAGTGTCATAGAAGATTCAGGTGTGAAGTTTATATTCTATGCGAATCGTCATTTAAGTAGTTTACAAGGGATTGCAGATGACTATTTACACATGGATATCGATTCACCTGAATATGATGAACTTGTAAATCCTAAAAATCATAAACCATTCAAGACAGTAGATGTAGGTCGTGATGATTTAGCGGCATTAATGTACACAAGTGGAACAACAGGATTACCAAAAGGTGTCATGTTCACTTATGACTCATTCACATCAAATGCGATTAATACGATACTCACTTATAAAGTGAATTCAGGATTTTCATCTGTTATTTCGTTACCGATGTTCCATGTATTTGGATTTAATGATTTAGTGATTCCATTGTTGATGGCGGGTGGTTCACTCGTATTACATCGTTACTTCGAAGGTGAACAACTCAACGATTTAATGGCTAAATATAAACCGAATTACTTATCGCTTATTCCAACAATGTATTATGCCATGTTAGTAGCACCTAACTTTGATGTGAAGAACTTTGACAATATTGATTTTCTTATTCAAGGTGGTTCAGCACCATTGCCTGGTGTTCAGAAAAAATTTGCAAGCATGGGGTTAAATATTATTAATGGTTATGGCTTAACAGAAGCACCATTAGCGATGATTAATACACCTACTAACTCACTTGAAAAGCCAATGAGTATAGGGAAGCCAGTTATGTATGTAGAATCAAGATTATTTGATGAAGATTTCAATGACGTACCTGTAGGTGAAATTGGTGAATTAGCGATTAAAGGTAAACAAGTTACACCAGGTTATTGGCAAAAACCAAAAGAAACGGAAGAATCTTTCCATGATGGCTTTTTCTTAACAGGTGATTTAGCACGTATAGATGAGGATGGCGATATATTTATTGTAGATAGAAGAAAAGAACTGATTATTACAGGTGGAGAGAACGTCTTACCATCTGAAGTTGAAATCGTTCTAGCTGGTCATCCACTCGTCGCACAATGTGTTGTCGTAGGTTACGAAAATGAAAAATTTGGTGAAACTGTAGCGGCTGCTGTGTTACTTAATGAACAAGATCCAGATTTCGTAGAGAAATTAGATGCTTATATGCGTGAAAACTTGGCAAGTTACAAAGTGCCTAAAAATTATCTAACCGTTACGAAAATGCCATTAACTTCAACTGCTAAACCAGACAAGTTAGAAGTGAAAGCTATGATGAAGAGAAAGTTTCAACAATAAACAAAGATGACGCTAACATGAATACTAAATTTTTTTAGAGAATTATGTAAGCGCTTTAATAACATTTGGAGGTCATATATATGTCAACAAAATTAGAAACATTAAAAGCATTATTTCCAGAGGATGTATTGAATATTTCGAAACAATTAACAGATGGTGAAGTCAAGTTCTTAAAACAACTTGATGATTTATTAGAAGAAAAATATCGTCCAACAATCAACGAACATTGGGTGAATGCGACAGTGCCAGAAGACTTCTTCGATGATATGGGGAAACTCAACTATTTCCAAAATCCATTATTATTTGAAGGGCGTGAAGGTGCTAAGACACCTAGTCAATTATTCCAATTTTTCATGTCTTATGTCGTAGCACGATTCGATGTATCTTTAGTAACATTATTAGGTGTCCATCAAGGATTAGGACATAATTCATTCTTATTCGGTGGTAGTAAAGAACAAGTTGCATACTACATCCCTAAATTACAATCACATGAACTAAGAACATGCTTTGCGTTAACTGAACCAGAACACGGATCAGATGTTGCAGGTGGGTTAGAAACAACTGCAAAACGTGAAGGCGATAAATGGATTTTAAATGGTGAAAAGAAATGGATTGGCGGTGCAAATTTAGCGGATGTTATTCCGGTGTATGCTGTAGATGTTGAAACAGGTAAACCTAAAGGCTTTATTGTTAGACCAGAACAAGCAGGTGTGGATATTGAAGTGATTGAAAATAAAATTGCTTTAAGAATCATTCCAAATACAATTATTAAATTAGACAATGTAGAAGTTGAAGAAGATCAAAGACTTCAAAATATAAATGGTTTTAAAGATATTGCGAAAGTACTTTATTCTACACGTGCAGGTGTTGCATATATGGCAACGGGTGCTTTAGCAGGTGCTTTACGCGCAACTCTTGATTATGTAACAGAACGTAAACAGTTCGGTAAAGAAATTAGTAAATATCAATTAATCCAAGAGAAATTAGCAATGATGCAAGGGAATTTAGCACATTCAATGTCTATATGTGCTCAACTTGCTAGAATGCAAGAAAATGGTGAATACGACGAAGTTGCCACTTCAACTGCTAAGATGATGAATTCACTTAGATTAAGAGAATCTGTCGCAATGGGTCGAGGTATCACAGGCGGTAACGGTATTTTAGCTGAATATGATATTGCGAGATTCTTCTCAGATGCAGAAGCAGTATACACATACGAAGGTACACACGAAATCAATGCACTGTTAATTGGACGTGCATTAACTGGAGATTCAGCATTTATTTAAGCTAACTGAGCAAGATGAAACACACTCAGAATATATGAATTTGGAGGACTTTTTATGACGATAAGTAAAGCGACCATTCTAGGTGCAGGTACAATGGGTAGCCAAATTGCTGCACTATTAGTGAATGCAGGTTTAAAAGTAAAATTATTAGATATAGTAATCGATGAAAAAGACCCGAATAAAATTTCTAAAAAAGCATATGATGTAATTACAGATGCTAAAAGACCTTTATTATTCGATTTAGAATTTGCATCTAATTTATCATACGGTAATTTTCAAGATGATTTAATAGGTGAAGATGATGCAGATATTTATATTGAAGCGGTTAAAGAAGAATTAGATATTAAACATCAAGTATGGAAACAAGTTACTCAAGTTGCGAAAGATAATGCGATATTTGCGACGAATACTTCAGGTATTCCAATTGAAGCAATATCTAAAGCATTTAGTGATCAAGATAAAGAAAGATTTTTAGGATTACATTTCTTTAATCCACCTCGCATTATGAAACTTGTAGAGGTCATTCCGAATCGTAATACGTCAGATGCGATTGTTGAAAGAACACAAGTATTTGCTGAAGAAGTACTTGGTAAAGGTGTTGTCATTGCGAATGACGTGCCTGGATTTGTAGCGAACAGAGTCGGTACACAAACGATGAATGACATTATGTATCGTGGCGAAGAACAAGGATTTTCAATTATTGAAGTAGATGCTTTAACGGGTAGAGCAATTGGTAGACCGAGTACCGGAACATATGGTTTATCTGACTTAGTTGGTTTAGATATAGCCGTTACTGTTACGAGAGGACTCCAACAAGTGCCTGAAGAGCAACCGTATTTCAAAGATACTAAAGTTGCCGATACACTTGTCAAAAATGGCTCGTTAGGTAGAAAAACGAAACAAGGTTTCTATAAAAAAGATAAAAAGACAAGACTTGTTTACGATATAGAAAGTGATTCGTACGTACAACCTGAACCGCCTAAATTCGAAATTCTTACTAGATTTAGTAAAGACTTAAAATCCAATTTAGATGTCATTTTTAATGCTGAAGATGATGGAGGTAAATTCTTATGGGAAACATTAAGGAATAATTTCTATTATTCAGCGATTAATGTTCCTAAAGCTGCAACTGACTTTAAAGATGTAGACCGTGCGCTTGTATGGGGATTTAACTGGAAAAAGGGACCATTCCAACTTTGGGACTTAATGGGCTTTGACCGTGTTAAAGATAGAATGAAACAAGAACTCGGTGAATTACCTGAATGGATCGAACAACAAAGTGGTGGGTTCTATAAAGAAGGCGAATCAATAGAACGTGTCACACCGACATCAGCTTTTATTGACCGTGAAGTATGGAATAGAGAAGATTCTAATTTATCAGTAGCAAATAAAGATCAATTATTACTTAAAATTCAAAGTAAAAATAATATTATATCTGATGGCTTTGCGAACGACTTAATAGAATCGATTGATTTATTAGAACAAGAAGATTATACAAGCATGGTTATATATGCAGATGGCAATAATTTCAGTGTTGGTGCAAACTTGTTCTTAATGAAACAAGCACATGAAAGTCAGAAAGTAGATGAATTAGTAGGTCCGGCAATTGATAAATTACATGAAAGTTTCGGAAGAATGAAATATTCACTAAAACCTATCGTAACTGCAGTTCATGGTAGAGCTTTAGGTGGCGGTTGTGAAGTTGTCTTACACTCACCATTTATCGTTGCTGCGAGTGAAACATACATTGGATTAGTTGAAACTGGTGTAGGTCTATTACCTTCAGGTGGTGGATTAGCAGAGTTTGCAGATAGAGTACTTAGAACAAATCATAAAAATGATGATAAACAAGCATCGATTACGAAAGTATTAATGAATGTCGGTTTAGCTAAAGTATCTACAAATGCATACGAAGCTAAGAGATATGGTTATTTAAGAGATATCGATACAATCATTTTCAACAAAGAAAGACGTGTTGAAGTTGCTTTAAATAAAGCGAGATATGAATCTGAAACAAACTATATTCCTAAACCTAAAGCTCAATATCCAGCGCTAGGCAGAGATTTTAAAGCTTTAGCACAAGCTGAACTAGATGCGCAAAGAATTGGTCACTTCATTAGTGATTATGATTACGAAATTACTTTAAAAGTTGCACATATACTTGCAGGTGGAGATTTACCTCGTAATACGTATATTAATCAACGATATATTCAAAAGCTTGAACGAGAAGGCTTTTTATCTCTACTCAAAAATGAAAAAACATATGATCGTATCACGCATATGTTAGAAAAAGGTAAACCATTACGTAACTAATGAAGTGTTGAATAAGAGAGGATGGATATCAATGCAAGAGGCATATATAGTAGCATACGGACGTTCTGCAGCAGGTAAAGCTAAACCAGGTGGTGCATTATTTCATGAAAGACCTGATGAAGTTGCAGCTCAAGTATTAAAAGGTGTACTCAATCGTGTGGGTGGTACATTTGATGGAAGTATGGTTCAAGATGTTATCGTGGGGAACTCTTTTCCAGAAGGATTACAAGGTCAAAATATTGCACGTTCAATAGCATTACTTGCTGGATTACCAAATGAAGTTCCTGGACAAACGGTTAATCGTTATTGTTCTTCAGGCTTGCAAACCATTGCGATAGCAGCAAATGAAATTATGTCTAAGCAGGCAGATGTGCTTGTAGCAGGTGGCGTTGAATTAATGAGTGCCGTACCAATGGGGGGTAATGAGCCAACAAATAATCCGGAGTTACAAGAAGCGGATACAGGTGTTTCTTATCCTATGGGACTAACGGCAGAAATGGTTGCTGAAGAATATAAAGTTTCAAGAGAAGAACAAGATGCTTATGCAGTTGAAAGTCATAAAAGAGCATCAGAAGCACAAAAATCAGGTAAGTTTGAAGATGAAATTATACCAATTGAAGTGCATAAAGTTAAATACGATGAGAGTGGTCCAAATGTGACGAAAGAAATATTTAAACAAGATGAACTCATTCGTCCAGAAACAGATTTAGAAACATTATCTAAATTAAGAACAGTATTTAAAGCTGACGGCACAGTTACAGCAGGTACATCGGCTCCACTTACAGACGGAGCAGGATTTGTTGTATTGATGTCAGGCGACAAAGTAAAAGAATTAGGTGTTAAACCAATTGCTAAATTTGTAGGATTTAAAGCAGTAGGTGTAGACCCTAAATTAATGGGCATAGGACCAGCTTATGCAATACCAGAAGTATTAGAATTAACAAATTTATCAGTAGATGATATCGATTTAGTAGAACTCAATGAAGCATTCGCTTCACAAACAGTAGCATCTATAAACGAAGCAGGGTTAGATATTAATAAGACAAACGTTAACGGTGGTGCAATAGCACTCGGACACCCACTCGGTGCTACAGGTGCTATGTTAACAGGTAAGCTATTGTCAGAAATGAGTAAACGCCCAGACTCCAAATACGGTATGGTAACAATGTGTATCGGCGTCGGAATGGGAGCAGCTGGCATATTTGAATATGTTAGATAATATTTATAAAGCATTCGATCATACGGTCGAATGCTTTTTTGATGGTATAAGGTGGGTGTGTTGGAGATTTGGTGGGAGAGGTGGGGGATTCTTGGCTTAATGGATGAGTAAAGCCAAGACATCTCTACATATCTCATCTCAAACAAAAAAAGACGAGACATACATTTTGTCTCGTCCTCCAGTCACTACTTTTCAATACTTCTTTTCCTATGATTGTTTATTATATTTTTCTTTTTCTGCTTCTCTTAATTCAACGCGGCGTATTTTGCCTGAATTAGTTTTTGGTAGTTCGGATACAAATTCGATTGCTCTTGGATATTTATATGGTGCGACGTCACTTTTTACGTAAGTTTGTAGTTCTTTGACGAGTGCTTCGTCGCCTACGATATCATTTTGTAAAATGACAAATGCTTTGACGATATTGCCTCTGATTTCGTCTGGGCTTGCGACGACTGCACATTCTTGCACTTTCGGATGTTTAGTAAGTGAATCTTCTACTTCGAATGGTCCGATTGTATAACCTGAACTAATGATAATGTCATCTTCTCTTCCTTTAAACCAGAAGTACCCATCTTCGTCTAATCTTGCGCGGTCTCCAGTTACATAATAGTTTCCACGTTTTGATTTTTCGGTACGTTCTTCGTCTTTAAAATAGCCTTGGAATAATGATGGTGAATCTAATGATACGGCAATGTCTCCTGTGGCACCGTTAGTTATTGGGTCGCCATCTTCGTCTATTACGGTTACATAACTACCTGGTATTGCTTTACCCATGGCACCTGGTCTGCTTTCTGTATCTTTTAAAAATGCGATAAGTAATGTATTCTCAGTTTGGCCATATCCATCTCTTACTTTAATGTTGAAGTTATGATTGAATTGTTCGATGATTTCTTTATTTAATGGTTCGCCAGCTGATACTGCACTGTGTAAATGTTTCAATGTATAGTCTGAAAGATTTGGCAGTTTAGCCATTAATCGGTATTCAGTAGGTGTACAGCATAATGCGTTAATTTGATGTTTTTCGAGTAAGTCCAAATATTTAGCTGCATTAAATTTACCATTATAAACAAATGCGATGGCGCCAGAACCTAATATTGATAGAAATGGACTCCAAATCCATTTTTGCCAACCTGGTGCTGCAGTTGCCCATACAGTATCTTTGTCTGTAATACTTAACCAATGTTTTGGCGCTGTTTGGATGTGTGCAAATCCCCATCCATGTGTATGTATAACAGCTTTTGGTAATCCAGTTGTACCAGATGTATATGATAAAATTGCGATATCATCACGTTTTGTTTCATCAACTGTAAGTTCTAAGCTTGCAGTTTGTATTGCTTCATCGATAGAAATCCAATCTTGTTGTTTAGAGCCTACAATAAATTTAGTGAGTTGATCATATTCTTGAATATTTTCAAATTCGCCTGTACATTGATCGATGACTACGACTGCATTGACTTCACCATGTGTAATGCGATGTTGTAAGTCTTTAGTTCTTAACATTTCTGAACTTGGAATGATAATAAGCCCAAGTTTAAGTGCAGCAATGTATACTTCATATGTTTTTATTGAGCGTGGCATCATAATAAGTACTTTGTCGCCTTTTTGAAGACCTTGTGCTTTAAAGATGTTGCCCACTTTATTTGAATTTTGTAGAAGTTTAGCGTACGTAATCGTTTCTACGTTGCCATCGACATCTTCGAATATAATGGCTTTTTTCGTTTCATCTGCTGCATGTCTTTCGATTTCATTAACAATATTGTATGTTTCTGGTGCTATTAAGTCTGATCTATTCATGTTAATCTCCTCGTTTGTTTAAGATATTGTTTTATTTTAACAGTGAATAATCATTAATACGAATAAATGAAACTATAGAATATTTTAAATAGTCAAACTATTGACATTTGTTGAAAATAAATATATGTTATAAAAGTATATAAAATTTCATAGCATCTAAACTTTAGCAAGTGGCTAATCGATATTGGCTAATTGAAAAAGTAAAAACGTTGCAATGACTCACGATTAAAAATTTCAAAAAGATTACATATAAATAATAAGGAAGCAATTAAAATAACGGTAAGCGTTAGTTTGATTGAAGCCGACAATTAAAGCAAATCTGCACGAGAGGTTTGTTTTAAATTGTCGGCTTTTTTTATTGCTTTTAACAGAAAAGGAGCGACCGACATGACAGGTTTATTAGTATTATTTTTTATTTCAATTGGATTAGCGCTTATAAGTAGCATCATATATTTACTGCCAAAAGTGGCAAAGTCATATATTAATGTTCACTTAGTAATCGCATTTATACCAGTGATTATCGCATTAATAGGCTTGTGTATGACAAGCGGAAATACATATATAGGATTTTGGCATTTAGATAAATTGTCATGGTTGCTCTCACTCTTTATTTTGAGTATTGGTCTTATTATTCAAAGGTTTTCCGTACGTTATTTAGATGGAGATGCACAGTATCGTAAATATTTTTCATTATTTACTTTTATGACAGTGTTTGCTTCGATTGCATGGTTAAGTAATGATTTAAGATTAATGGTGATATTATGGGGGTTAACATTATTTTGTTTAACGCGTTTAATCGGTTTAAACAAACAATGGCACATTACGAAGCGTTTAGCGAAAAGTACTAGCATGATCTTTATCGTTAGTTGGGTTGCTTTAGTAATCGCGATTATACTGACATACAATGTAACGGGTGAATGGCAACAGTCTACTATATTTAGTGAAAGCCAACTTGACCAATTTGATTCGTGGCAAGGTGTGGTTATTCAGTTGATGATAGTGATATCGGTCATCATTCCAGCAGCTCAGTGGCCATTTCATAGATGGCTAATAGAATCTGTAGCGGCACCAACTCCTGTTTCAGCGATTATGCATGCTGGTATTGTAAATGTAGGTGGTGTTATTTTAACGAGATTTGCACCGATTTTTACAAATGAATGGATAATTGGGTTACTTATCATTATCGCAACGATTTCAGTATTGATGGGAGCGGGCATTAGTTTAGTACATGTGGATTACAAAAGGCAGTTAGTAGGTTCAACGATTGGACAGATGGGCTTTATGCTTATCCAATGTGCTTTAGGTGTTTATTCAGCAGCTATCGTTCATCTTATGTTACATGGATTATTTAAAGCGACGCTATTTTTACGTTCTGGTTCTGCTGTAAGAACTTTTGATATGCCTTCAAGAATAAATGAAAGTGTGTCTTATATATGGGTTCTAGTTGGTCGATTATTATCAATTATGATTGGTATTATCTTTTGGCTTATGGATCCAACAAGTAGTTACCAAATCATTAGTGCACTTATATTAGCTTGGTCATTGTCTGTTTCATGGACGCAACTTGTCGCATATGGTGAGGGCAAGTTAGGTAGAATCATTGGATTATTAGCACTATTAATTGTTGGTTTATCTTACTTTGGTGTACATCATTTATTCCATGATTTGTTACATCAATACGCTACAAGTGTGAATCATACACCAATATTTGCAGTCATTATCATGATTGTATTGCTTTTAATAGGAAGTGCACTGAACTTGTGGGTTGCAAGAAATCATTCATCTAAAATTGTCACGATTATATATTTATGGATTGTACATTTAGGTGAATCGAAAGTGCAAAATATTGAAACACATCCACGCTATTTGAAAAATCATGAGTTTAAAGGAGGTTATCAGCATGACGCAAACAATTGAATCACAAAATGACATCACATATTCAATTAAAGAGGCGAGTCGTGTCATAACACCACTTTCTCCTATTAATATATTTGCAGCAAGACATCCTTGGGCAAGCCTAGAAGATTGTACTTTTGAAAATGTCGCGAGATGGTTTCAAAAGGTACAGAATGTCGATTTGTATCCGAATGAAAGTTTATTATTTGCTGCAATTGAAAAAGGAGAAATTAAACAGGAATATATAGAAGAACGGTTATCAGCATGGCTATCGAATGATAATACGCCATTAAATAAAGTGATGTTAAGAGAATACGCTGAAAGTATCTTATTTAATAGAACTCACAAAGTAAATCTTACTGAACAAGATCAAAAGCAATTAAGAACATCATTAGAAAATGTTGAACTGAGTAAACAAAAAGAGGATGACATTATTTTAAGTACGCGTATTGAACAATATTCTGGACAGGCATATTTAGATAAGTTGGATGCACAAATGATTAAGTGGAGTAAATTATATCTTGATGATAATCAATCAGGATGGGCAATCCATAAAGATGGTAAAGGTTTCTTCAAAAACTGGAAAAGGTTAGCTCATTTGGATCCATCTTTATCGAAGGCAGAAAGGCATAAAATAAAAATGCTACCATCAACATCTATTGAAACAATTGAAAGTTGTTTAGACAAACTTGGTATATCAGAAGCACAAGTACAATCATATCTTGAAATACACTTGTTGGCTTTACCAGGATGGGCAGGTATGATGCTTTGGAAAGACGAACGTTTAAACTTGCTGACGGATTATTTAGCCATAAGATTGGCTTTGGAATGGACATTGATGAGTGAACATGCTCAAGAGCAACAACATACTGAAGAAGATATGTCTCAAGTGCTATCTTGGTTTGAAAGTGGAATCTTAACGTTGGAAAATTGGTTCGCATTATCTCAAGGTGAACGAGAAGATTATGTAACATTTGCGCATCAATTTGATCGCATTACACAACATAAATTATTGCTAGAAGCTTGGGAAGATACGTATGGGTCACAATTACAAAGTGAAATTCAATCTCATTTCCATCATGAAGATGATAAAGCATTTGTCGAGGCACAGCTCGCTTTTTGTATTGATACACGGTCAGAACCTTTTAGAAGACAATTAGAAATGGAAGGTCCTTTCGAAACGATTGGTATTGCAGGATTCTTTGGACTACCAATTGAAAAGTGTGAACTCGGACATCAACATACACACAATGCTTTACCAGTAATGAATAAACCGCAACATAAGATTTATGAATACGAAGATGCACATCAATTCAATCATTACGTTGAAAAGAAAAAAAGTATTTCGTCAATATTTTATACATTTAAAAAAATGAAACAAAATGTATTACCAAGTCTATTGCTTCCAGAACTAACAGGTTCATGGCTAAGTGTACAAACGATAGCGAGAAGCTTTATGCCTAAACGTACGGGAGATTTGGTCAATCGATTTAATAAAAATCTTATGAATAAACCGGAAACGAAACTTTCTATAGATTATGCGTCAAATCGGTTTGGTGATTTACCTATTGGGTTTACGAAACAAGAACAGCTTACTTACGCACGAGAAGCATTGAAATTAATGGATTTAACGGAAGATTTTGCGCCATTAGTTGTCATTTGCGGACATGGTAGTCATAGTGCAAACAACCCTTATGCAGCTTCATTAGATTGTGGCGCGTGTGGTGGATCAGCGAGTGGTTTTAATGGAAAAGTATTAGCGACTTTATGTAATTTGCCTGAAGTTAGAGAAGGACTCAAAAGCAATAACATTATAATTCCGGAAGATACAGTTTTTGTTGCTGCTGAACATAGTACGACAACAGATCAATTAGAATGGCTTTATGTACCCGAACTCTCGAATCAAGCTGAGCGTGCTTTAGAAAAATTAAAATCAGCTTTGCCTAAAGCTAGTCAAGAAGCAAATCGTTTAAGACTTGAAGATATTCCGGGCATGGAACATTCAAATGCACAATCCACAACTAAAGCAGAACAGTTAGCAAGTGACTGGAGTGAAATCCGACCAGAATGGGGATTAGCTAGAAATGCAACGTTTGTTATTGGTAAGAGAACATTAACAGAGCAATCTCAATTAAATGGTCGTGCATTTCTGCATAATTATGACTGGATGAAAGATCATGACGGTGAAATTTTAAATACAATTTTAAGTGGTCCAGCGACAGTTGCACAATGGATTAACTTACAATATTATGCTTCAACGGTAGCACCTTACTATTACGGAAGCGGCAATAAAATCACACAAACGGTGACGAGTGGCATTGGTGTTATGCAAGGAAATGGTAGTGATTTACTGACAGGTCTTCCTTGGCAATCAGTCATGAAAGCTGATGGAGAATATTATCATGCACCGATTCGATTATTAGTTGTAATACAAGCGCCGAATGATTATATTCGTAAATTACTCAATGAAAATACCGCGCTTAACACAAAAGTTAAAAATGATTGGTTATTGCTATCAAGTATAGATGAAAATGGTGAATGGCATAAATGGTAAATAAATGGTAAATAAATGAGCAGGACAACAATTTATGTCCTAGACTCGAGAGGATGTATAATATGAATAATGAAAAAAATATACTCATACTATCTGATTTAAATACACATCTAGAAAGCCAACTTGTTGAATCTTTAAATTTCAACCCTAATCATGTTATGTCGATACAAAGCTATCAAGCAGAAATTTCGCATGCATATGGTGATGTGATGCGATCTATTATTATCGCGATTTATGAATATGATATAGAGAATATTTATATCATTAGAAAGTCAGACGATAAACAGGTTATCGCATTACCTGAAAGTGTTAAAAGTCATACAGAAAAAATTAAAACACTCGATTACTTGTTTAATAACTGTAAGCCTGAGTTTAGTAGTGACAATATTCATGAATGGTTAAATGGTGAAAGTGATATTCACCAAAGTATTAAACAAAGTATTCATCAAGTTTCTAATCATCCACTTATACCATCTGGTATTACAATAAACGGTATGACCATTAATCAAAGCAATATTGAAACAATTGCTGAATATTTAACATAAAGCAAAATAAGCATTAAGGAGAGACAAATATGGAAATGACAAAAGGAGCATGTGAATCAAAAATTAGTAAAGCCATTACACAATGGGAAAAAGAATATTTAGGTAGAGGATCTCTATCTGTAAAGACAGATATTATGAGAGATATGATTATTGTTGATTTACAAGGTGTGCTTACACCTGCAGAGTATAGCGTTTGTGAAACGCAAGAAGGTTTACTGAGTATAAAACGTACACGTTCAAAATTAGTAGAATCAGATATGGATCATTTATATCAAATGATATTTGAAATTACACAACAAGACGTCAAAAGTTTCCATACAGATTTAAGTTCACGAACAGGTGAACGTATGATGATCTTTAAAATGCATCATAATATAGAAGAACAATTTAATAAATAATTGCCAGATATCTATAATGAAAACCTTTTAAAAATTAAGTAGCAAAGAATAATCATAATTTTAATAAAAGTTAATTAAAAATTTACATTAGCTTAACAATTATAGTTTATTATTCACAATGGTTACAATAACTTTAAAGAGGTGTGTTATGGAACTCTCGGCTTTACAAATGATTTTTACATTCATCGGTGGATTAGGTATCTTCCTATACGGGATTAAACAAATGGGGGATGGATTACAAGCAGCAGCAGGCGATAGATTAAGAAGTATATTAAATAGATTTACAAGTAATCCTATTATGGGTGTACTTGCAGGTATGATCGTGACAATTTTAATACAAAGTAGTTCAGGAACAACGGTTATCACAATTGGACTCGTAAGTGCTGGATTTATGACGATGCGACAAGCAATAGGTGTTGTCATGGGTGCCAATATCGGTACGACGGTCACAGCGTTTATTATTGGGATTAACATTGGTGAGTATGCTTTACCAATACTAGCATTAGGTGCGTTTTTAATTTTCTTCATTCAAAAAAGAAAAGTTAAAAATATCGGTATGATTTTCTTCGGATTTGGATCACTATTCTATGGTCTAGAATTAATGAGTGGTGCAGTGAAACCACTGGCTAATTTAGAAGGCTTTAAACAAATTATGTTAGATATGTCTTCTACTCCGATATTAGGTGTACTTGCAGGTACATTTGTGACGTTAATCGTTCAAAGTTCAAGTGCAACGATTGGTATTTTACAAGGGTTCTATGCCAATGATTTAGTTTCATTGCATGGTGCATTACCAATCTTATTAGGTGACAATATTGGAACGACGATTACAGCTGTATTAGCAAGTTTAGCTGGCTCTATCGCTGCTAAGCGTGTTGCGATGGCGCATGTTATGTTTAATGTTATCGGTGCAGCAGTATTTCTATTAATATTACCATTCTACGAAATGACAATGGAATGGATTCAACACGCTATGAATTTAAATCCAAAAATGGTTATAGCATTTGCACACGGAACATTCAATGTAACAAATACACTTATACAGTTACCATTCATCTTCGCACTAGCTTGGATTGTAACGAAAATCATTCCAGGTGAAGATGTAAATGAAAAATATAAACCGAAATATCTTGATAATAATTTAATTAATCGAGCGCCTAGTATCGCACTTCAAGAGGCTCAAGATGAAATTCAAAATATCGGTAAAATGACTGTTTCAATGTTGAATAATGTTGAAAATATTGATGAAAAAGCAATTAAAAAGCATAAAGATAAACACCTTGCAGTAGATAATATGTATGATAATGTTCGTCAATATTTAAATAAATTATCTGAGAAAAAACTATCAGCTAAAGATGCTGAAAGGCTATCTGTTTTATATGATGTTAATAGAACAATATTGAAAGTATCAACTTTAACAGAATCATACTTAGAAGAATTGCAGAAGAAACAATCAGCTGATATTCAAATTTCATCAAAAGCAGAAGAAAGCATTGAACGATTATATGATCATGTAAAAATTTCATATGAAAAAACGTTTGAAGTATTTGATGTTTATGACAATCTTAAAAAAGACGAAGTTGTTAAACGAAGCCAAGATTCATATGTACTAGAGCATGACTTACGTAAAAAACATATCAAAAGATTAAGCTCTGGCGAATGTTCACCAGAAGGTAGCCTTGTATATATCGACATGATATCAATTCTTGAAAGAATTGGTTACCATTCACGAAATATATCAGAATCCATGATTAACCTCGGAGAACATTCATACACACAAACAACTGAAGTGAAGATATAAATAAAATAAAATAAAAATAAATACCACCTCATTTCGCTGATTTAATCAGTTAGAAATGAGGTGGTATTTTTATAATTTGCGATTTTGGTCTTGGTCTTTTATTTCAAATAATTCACTTGTTTTTTCTATTTATCATACTGAAAATATTTTTAACTTATGAAAATATATTCAGATGTAAAATATAAGTGTCTTTGCAAGTGTTATTCGTTGGTGTTTATTGTTTTTTATTTTAACATAGTTATATAAACAAAAATGTAAGCGATTGCTTAATGTTATTAAATTGAGCATAAATACATAAAAGGGGTTGTACATATGAGTTTGAATGTAGGAATTATTGGTTGTGGTGGTATTGCGAATGGTAAGCATTTACCGAGTTTACAAAAAATAAACGAAGTGAACATTGTTGCTTTTTGTGATATCGATATTGAAAAAGCACAAGTAGCAGCTAAGGAATATGGTACAGATAATGCGAAAGTTTACGAAGATTACCAATCACTCTTAAAGGATGATGCTATTGATGTCATTCATGTATGTACACCGAACAGTTCTCATAAGGAATTAACGGTTGCGTCATTAGATGCAGGTAAACATGTTATGTGTGAAAAACCTATGGCTAAGACGACAGAAGAAGCGCAAGAAATGATTGAAGCGGCTAAACGTAATGGCAAGAAACTTACGATTGGTTATCAAAATAGATTTAGACCTGACAGTCAATATTTACATAAAGCGACAGAGCGTGGCGACTTAGGGGATATTTATTTTGGGAAAGCACATGCTATTCGTCGTAGAGCAGTGCCGACTTGGGGTGTCTTCTTAGACGAAGAACAACAAGGTGGCGGTCCTTTAATTGATATAGGGACACATGCACTCGATTTAACATTATGGATGATGGATAATTACGAACCAGAATCAGTAATGGGTTCAACTTTCCATAAGTTAGGTAAGAAAGAAAATGCAGCTAATGCATGGGGACCATGGGATCCTGAAAAGTTCAAAGTAGAGGACTCAGCTTTCGGTTTTATTAAGATGAAAAATGGTGCGACAATCATGCTTGAATCAAGTTGGGCGTTAAACTCTTTAGAAGTAGATGAAGCAAAATGTTCATTATCTGGTACTGAAGGTGGTGCCGATATGAAAGATGGCTTAAGAATCCACGGAGAAGACTTTGGTTCTTTATATACAACGCAAGTAGAACTTGAGAATAAAGGCGTTGATTTTTATGAAGGCGAAAAAGTAGATGAAGCTGAAGTAGAGGCACGTAGTTGGATTAACAGTATTCTTAATGATACAGAGCCTGTTGTGAAACCAGAACAAGCAATTGTGATTACACAAATATTAGAAGCACTTTATGAATCAGCTAAGACTGGTAAAGCAGTATATTTTGACTAAAAAGGGGTTTTATTAATGAACATAACAGTATGGAATGAATATAGACACGAAGTAGAAAGTGAAGAAATTAAAGCAGTTTATCCTAATGGTATTCACAATGTAATTGCTGAATTTTTAGGTGAAGAGCACGACGTTAAAACAGCAACATTAGATGAAGCAGAACACGGATTAACGGATGAAGTATTAGCTGAGACTGATGTCTTGTTATGGTGGGGTCATAAAGCACATGATGAAGTGAAAGATGAAATCGTCGAAAAAGTAAAAGCACGTGTACTAGATGGTATGGGTCTTATCGTGTTACATTCTGGACATTTCTCTAAAATATTCAAAAGTTTGATGGGTACGACATGTGACTTAAAATGGCGCGAAGCAGATGATAGAGAGCGACTTTGGGTAGTTGACCCAACTCATCCAATTACAGATGGATTAGGGCAATATATTGAATTAGAAAAAGAAGAAATGTACGGCGAACACTTTGATATACCGGCACCAGATGAAACAGTATTTATCAGTTGGTTTGAAGGTGGAGAAGTGTTTAGAAGTGGTGCGACATTTAAGCGCGGAAACGGAAAGATTTTTTATTTTAGACCGGGACACGAAAGTTACCCTACTTATTATAATGAAGAAATTCAACAAGTTATTAAAAATGCTGTTAAGTGGGCGAAAAATGATCGCACACCAAAACATCAATATGGTAATGCACAACCTTTAGAAGAAATTAGCAAGAAATAAAATAGGAGATTATATTTATGGATAAACTTAAACTAGGTGTTATAGGTGTCGGCGGTATCGCACAAAACAGACATATACCAGCTTTACAAAAATTAAATCACTTAGTTGAAATTGTTGGTGTACAAGATATCAATCAAGAGCTCGCTAAAAAAGTATCATCACAATTTCAAATTCCAAATGTCTTTTCTGAATATGGGGAGATGTTTAAAAGTGTAGATGCGGTCGTCATATGTACTCCGAATAAATTTCATGCAGAAATAACAGTTTCAGCGTTAAATGCAGGTGTACATGTATTTTGTGAGAAACCAATGGCTATGAATCGCGAAGAATGTGATGCAATGATTGAAGCGGCAAATCAATCCGGTAAAGAGCTCGCAATAGGCTATCATTATCGGTTTACAGATGCGGCAATAACAGCCCGTCGTGCAATTGACGAAGGTGTTGTAGGTGATGCGCTTGTAACGAGAGTACAAGCATTGCGTCGAAGAAAAGTGCCGGGCTGGGGTGTGTTTACAAATAAACAACTTCAAGGTGGAGGCAGTCTAATTGATTATGGATGCCATTTATTAGACCTTGCTTTATGGTTACAAACAGATGCGAAACCAGTGGAAGTATTAGGTAAGACATACAACCGTTTGAGTAAGACACCTAATCAAATCAATGATTGGGGAACATTTGATCATGAAACATTTGAAGTAGATGACCATGTTTCATCATTTATAACATTTGAAGATGGTTCAACGATGCAGTTTGAATGCTCATGGTCTGCGAATATTAAAGAAGATAAAATGCACTTAAGTATGTCTGGTGTAGATGGAGGCATTAACCTTTATCCATTTGAAATTTATCAACCTCGATTTGGTACATTTTTCAACGAACAAGCATATGCTGAACATAATGAAAATATTGCTGCAGAACGTCAGACTTTAAACTTTGTGAACAGTTGTTTAGGACTAGAGTCGTTGGTCGTGAAACCTGAAGAAGCTAGACGCGTGAGTGCATTAATAGATGCAATTTATGAAAGTAGTGAACAAGGAACGAGTGTTAAAATAAAATAAGGGGTGTTACATATGAAAATTGGTGTATTTACAGTACTTTTTCAAGATAAAACGTTTGAAGAAATGTTAGATCATGTTGCAGAATCTGGATTGAAAATGGTCGAAATCGGTACAGGTGGGAATCCGGGTAACCATTTTTGTAATGTAGATGAATTGTTAGAAGATGAAAGTAAAAGACAAGCATTTATGGGCGCTATAAAGAAACGTGGATTAGAAATCAGTGCATTCAGTTGTCATGATAATCCTGTTTCACCAGATAAAGAACATGCTAAACAAGCACATGAGACATTTATTAAATCGGTAAAATTAGCTTCAATCCTAGGTGTCCCAGTTGTTAATACATTTTCAGGTATACCAGGATCAGATGAAGACGCTAAACATCCAAACTGGCCAGTAACACCATGGCCAACAGCATACTCAGAAATATTAGAGTGGCAATGGGAGAAGAAGTTGATACCTTACTGGAAAGAAGCGGCGCAGTTTGCTAAGGACCACAACGTTAAAATAGGGATTGAACTACATGCTGGATTCTCAGTACATACACCACATACACTTTTAAAACTTAGAGAAGCGACAAACGATGCTATTGGTGCGAACTTAGATCCAAGTCATTTATGGTGGCAAGGCATTGATCCGATAGCAGCTATTAAAATTTTAGGTAAAGCTGGTGCGATTCATCATTTTCATGCAAAAGATACTTATATCGACCAAGAAAATGTCAATATGTACGGATTAACAGATATGCAACCGTATAGTTCAGTTCAATCAAGAGCTTGGACATTCAGAACAGTCGGTTATGGACATAGCCCACAAGTATGGGGAGATATTATTAGTGCATTGAGAATCAATGGATATGATTATGTCGTGAGTATAGAACATGAAGACCCAATCATGTCAGTAGAAGAAGGATTCCAAAAAGCAGCACATAATTTACAAACAGTGAATATAAACGAATCGTTAGATAATATATGGTGGGCATGAAGAAAACCATGGTTTCAGCTTGGGTGCTGATACCATGGTTTTTATTTTTGAGAGGGGGTGAATCTATGGGGGATGGGGATCAGTAGATTCACTTTTCAAAATTAGAAATATAGGAAAACATATAGTCATTTTATAAATTTGGGCTCAAGTCTTGGCTTAAAGCAGGAGTAAAGCCAAGAGATCGCCTAAGTCTTGGCTTAAAGAGGTAGTAAAGCCAAGAGATTGCCTAAGTCTTGGCTTAAAGCAGGAGTAAAGCCAAGAGATCGCTTAAGTCTTGGCTTAAAGAGGTAGTAAAGCCAAGAGATCCCCCAAGTCTTGGCTTAATGAGGTAGTAAAGCCAAGAGATCCCCCAAGTCTTGGCTTAAAGTAGGAGTAAAGCCAAGAGATCGCTTAAGTCTTGGCTTAAAGAGGTAGTAAAGCCAAGAGGTTGCTTAAGTCTTGGCTTAAAGCAGGAGTAAAGCCAAGAGATCCCCCAAGTCTTGGCTTAAAGTAGGAGTAAAGCCAAGAAGAGCCCAAATTCTTTGATTAAGAAGGTACTATTCTATAAATAAAAATAACTTTTATGTTTCCCCTTCTTTTTAAAATGACGTTTACATACTCTTCTGATAGCATGCGCATCCGCACCACACCACAGTTCTGCTTCTTTCAATGTAAACGGCCCATTTTTTAATACGTATAATTCTTTTAAATTTTCTAAGTAGAGTAACTGTCTCTGTATCTGTCTTGAGCAATACATGCAATGACCGAATCTCATCCGTTTTTCTAATTGTATTTGGTTGATTTTACGGCAATGTGGGCATCTTAAGCCTGGTTTGATTTGTTCGAATGGAATTATATGTCTAGGGTAGGTCTTCGAAAAATCTTGTTTAAGTGTTTTGATTTTATTGAGGATGGCTCTATTTTCGTCTACTTTAAAATTATTAAATAGCTTTGGAATTTTGTGTAACTCTGTTGGTAACAGTACCTGTTTACGATTAGGTATGTCAGAGTGAAGTGTAAATGTGGGGTTTGTAAAGACGAGATAAGATATTATATCTCGTTTAATATTGAGATGTGATTTAATCAGTTCGAGTTCATATTCGGCTCTTTTCATTTGTAAAAAAGGGGTTTGGAATATATTCCCGTAACTATTTTTCATTTGATTATCGATGATATAGTAGTCGCCTTTATAGTGTTTGACTTCTAAATTGATTATCATATCATCATCTACAATGAGGAAATCGAGTTGAATTTTGTTCTTTATATTTAATTCAATGTTATGTACATAATTTAACTTAAGTTCTTGTTCTAACATTTGTTGTACAATTTGTTCACCTTCTTCACCTTGGATTTGTCGATAAATTTCTTGGGTGTCTTGATTGGCATCTATTCGACCAAAGATTGCCTTATTATATCGTGTGAGTTCCATCTATCAACCTCCTATTTTTTTACATTTATTATATATAATATTCCACTAAAATACAAATAAAAACATTTTAGAAACCATTTATCCTGATTTCCAAAATGTTTTTACCATAACTTATTTGAGTTTTTCAGCTAATTCGATATATATGCCTTCTGGACCCTTGATATAACACAATTTATACATGTCTTCGAATTGCGTAATTTCTCCAATCACATTGGAAGATGTTGCGGCCAATTGTTCTACAACTTGTTCAATATTTTGAACTGAAAATGCAAAATGACTAGCGCCTACATTTCTTGGGAAATGTATAGATTTGTTGGTCGTTGATGATTGGTCACGAAATTGTATGAGTTCTATAGCTGTTTCATCGTGAGGAACTTTCATCATAGCAATACTTGCTTCTAAAGCATCTACACCATAAATATTGTCGATCCATTCACCGTTAATATTTTGTTCTCCGATCAGTTCCAATCCTAACGTAGTAAAAAATGCTTTAACAGATTCTAAATCTTCAACGATAATACCTACATGGTCCATTTTATTTAATTTCATGTTTACATCTCCAATTCAGTTAATAGTTATATTATAACTATTATATCTGTTGAGACGGTTATTTCCTAACAGCATGAACAATATAATTCATATCTTTTTTATATCGTTTCATTGTTTTAAACATATTAAAGAACATAGATCGATTTTCTTTCTTTAAGGCATTTTTAATAATTTTAAATGTACCTAGAACACCTTCATCTCGTATCATGCCAGCAGGTGTCATAAGTGTTAATGTGCCGATGTGCGATTCTATTTGTTTGAAACCAGCATCTTGATAAAGTTTGTACCACTCTGCTGTTGGTAGTGGGGTTACTTTCACGTTAATGGCATCACTTAAATGATAGATGATTTCATCTTTAGATTTAACATTAATAATTGCGATATCATGTGTTAATACGATGCCGCCAGGTTTCAAGACACGATAATATTCTTTTAATGCTTGTTCTTTCGCTTTGATTGGCAACATTGTAAGCATCGCTTCATTTAATACGATATCAAATTGTTCATCTTCAAATGGTAAGTTCATCGCATTAGCTTTTTGAACATTAATTAAATGAGATAAGTTTGCAGATGATACATTTTTAATGCCTTTTTCTAGAGCTTTAGCATTTAAGTCGACACCTTCAATTCTGCAACCGTAAGTTTTCGCAATTTGCATAGCTGTCGTACACATATTGCATCCAACTTCTAATACATATTTATCTCTCGTAAAAAGGCCTTTTTTAATGAGCCAATCTGTCGCAATTTTTCCACCAGGTCTTAATCGTTTCTTACCTAACTTTGCTAAAAATGTATGTCCAGCTTCTTTTTTCATAATGAATCATTCCTTTAAAAAGTTTTTAAAGTAGATGTTTGTATTTCTTGAATAATACGTGGTTTTCTAAATGAACATGTTCATGTGTGTCGCGTTCTAATTGTTCTAAACGTTGATAGACAAGTCTCCATGTACCACATGCTTCTAGAGGTGGTTGGTAATCATTTGTGATGGCACGTATCTCTCGTAATAATTGTCCTGCTTCGTCATGGTCATCAACTAGGGATGTAATGGTTTCGTTTAATTGATTAACTTGTTTACCTGCTGATACATCTAAAAGTTTAGGGAACGACTGATGATCTTCTTCGTCAATATGTTCTAATAATGCAGACTTCAATTTAGTATATAAGTCCTTTAGTTCTAATAAATATGGATGACTTGGACCGTGAACTTTAGCCAACTTTGTAACATAAGGTGTTAAGTTTTGGAACTCAGTTCTCAATGCTTCATGATATCGAGATTGAATGTACTGAATAAGTGAAGCAGCATCTAAATATTTAATATCAATTCCACCATTTTGTTGATCGACAGGTATGCTATTGAGTTGATTTAACAATGTTTCTAAATCGACCTTTTTATTATTAGACACAGCTTGATCAATGGATACATCACCTCCACAACAAAAGTCGATACCGTATTTACGGAAAATATCAGCAGACTTTGGAATATCTGTTACGACATCAGCAACATGACGCTCTTTAGTAATCATGTAATGACCTCCTTTAAAATAGTTACCTTCTATATATCTCAATTATATTATATGAGAAGCATTCTCAGTATTAGGGAATTCCATGAAAATAACATAAAATTATAAAAATATTGTATGAAAAGAGGTCGATAAAATTTATTTCGATATATCGCTTGACTCTTTTCGATATATCGTATAATATAACGATATATCGAAAAGGAGAAAGGTGATTATATGTTTAGAAGAAATTTTGAGGGAAGATTTAACAATCACAGAGACCATATGATGAATCGTGATGGCTTTGATTTTGGAAAAGGTTTTGGCGGTCATCCGGGAAGAGATCGTTTCTTTAAGAAAGGGAACTTACAATTTATTATCTTAAAAATGTTAAAAGAAGAACCGAAACATGGTTATCAAGTCATTAAAGATTTAGAAGAAAGATTTAAAGGATTCTATGCACCAAGTCCTGGTTCTGTTTATCCAATTTTACAAATGTTAGAAGATAGAGATTTTGTATCAATTTCTAAAGATGGTAATAAAAAAGTTTATACAATTACAGATGAAGGCGAAGCATTTTTAAATGAAAACATCAATCAAGATGAATTTACGAAACGATTAGAAGGATTCCAAAATGTTGATATTAAAGCAATGGAAGATGCACGAAATCAACTTAGAGATTTATTTAAAGAAATTATGTTAGCAGGAAGAGAAGCAGTGGAAGATGATGAGAAAAAAGCGAAATTCGAATCATTTATAAATGAAACAAAAGAAAAAGCAAAAAACTTATATAAAAATTAAAAAGAAGGTAAAAATGTTGAAAAGCAATAAAAATAATAAAGTCGCAATTATAGGTGGCGGTCCTGGTGGCTTAATGCTCGGTTTGTTACTACAAAAACAAGGAATTCCATTTACTATATTTGAAAAAGGTGAACGTGATATTAACGGCAACAGAGGTGGTTCATTAGATATTCACGAAGAATCAGGACAATTGCCGATTAAAGAAGCTGGTCTTATTGAAACATTTAAAAGTATGGCAAGATTTGAAGGCGAAGATACAAAAATTCTTGGACCAGATGGCACATTGTATTTTGAAGATGATGCTGAAGGTGAAGGCGGAAGACCAGAGATTGATCGTGGCGAACTTTGCGATATGATTCTTAACGAAATTAATCCAGAAAACATCCGTTATCATTATGAATTTAAAGCAATCGAAACGTTAGATAATCATAAAGTGAAAGTTACTTTTAATCATAATGTGAGTGAAATCTTTGATGTTGTAGTAGGTGCAGACGGATCCTTTTCTAAAGTGAGACCATTTATTACAGAGCAAGAAATCAGCTACACAGGCATATCAATGGTCGAACTAAACATTTCTGATGTGAAACAACAATTTCCAGATTTAGCTGCTTTTAATAAGAATGGTAAAATAATGGCGCTTGGCGGGGATCAAGCTATACTTGGACAATTAAACGGTGATGGATCGATTAAAGTTTATGTCACTTATCGCATGCCATATAAAGATTTAGATACGTATAAAGCTTTGTCACCTGACCAACTAAAATCACGTTTATTACAAGATTTTAAAGATTGGGATAAAGAGCTGTTAAAATACATTTCATATGCCGATGATAAAGTTCTGTTTAGAAGAATTTATAAATTGCCAATTGGTTTTAAATGGGAACGTCAATCGAATGTGACATTGTTAGGTGACGCTGCTCACGTTATGAGTCCATTCGCTGGTGAAGGTGTTAATACAGCTTTATATGATGCGTATTTATTAGCACGTGCATTTAAAAATCATGACAATTTAGAAGATGTGATAACAGCATACGAAGATGAAATGTACAAAGCTTCTGAAGAGCACGCACAAGAATCTCAAGATAATTTAGATTTAATGTTTTCAAATAATGCTGCTGAAAAAATGGGCAGTATATTTACAGATGTAGAACAAATGTCATAAAAATTCTTACTGTGTAGATGATTAATTTACGTTATACTTCAATTAAGGAAGAACTGAATGGAGTGATAACATGGTCAATCAAAGAGATCAATGGTCATCTAAGATAGGATTTATTATGGCATCAGCAGGTGCTGCAATCGGTATTGGCGCAATATGGAAGTTTCCTTATGTTGCAGGTCAATTCGGTGGTGGCGCCTTCTTATTGTTATTTATTATATTTACATTATTTATCGGATTACCGATGTTGATTTCTGAATTTATCATTGGACGTGCAACAAACAAAGAAGCTGTTGCTGCCTATGATACGCTAGCACCCAAATCACCATGGAGAATAACGGGAAGACTTGGTGTTATTGGATGTTTCTTATTATTATCCTTTTACAGTGTTGTAGGTGGTTGGATTACAATTTATACAGCATTGGGATTAACAGGCAATCTTATATCTGATGATACAAATTACAGTAAAGTCTTTGAACAAATTATAGGAGAGCCATTTACTGTATTAATCGGTGTGTTTGTCTTTATTTTGATGAATGTTGTTGTGTTAAACTTCGGTATTAAAAAAGGTATTGAACGTGCAAATAATGTATTAATGCCTTTATTATTTATATTCTTTATTATTCTTGTTGTGAGAGCAGTAACTTTAGAAGGCGCATCTGAAGGATTATCGTTCTTCTTTAGTTTCAACTTTGAAGACTTCTCAGCTGAAGGCGTGTTATATGCGTTAGGTCAGTCATTCTTCGCGTTAGCTGTGGGATTCTCATGTATGGTTACTTATAGTTCGTATTTAAGTAAAAAAGAAAGTTTACCAACGTCAGCTATGTCGGTATCGATTATGAATATTATCGTGTCTATATTAGCGGGAATGGCGATATTCCCAGTTGTATTTGCTTTTTCATTAGAACCTACTGAAGGTCCTGGATTATTATTTATCGTATTACCTAATGTATTTGGCCAAATGGCATTTGGTTCAGTATTCTTAACGTTATTTTTACTGTTATTCTTATTTGCGACATTGACTTCTTCATTTAGTCAATTTGAAATTATCATTTCAGCTTTTGAAAAAGAAGGCAAAAGATCGCGTTCAAAAATAGTATGGGTATTAGGATTACTGACATTTATCGCTTGTATTCCATCATCACTGTCATATGGTGTTCTTGCAGATGTTTCGATTTTTGGGAAGTCTATATTTGATGCTACAGATTATTTAGTGAGCAACATATTATTGCCAATTGGCTGTTTACTAATCGCAATATTTATTTCGTTTAGAATGGATCAAGCTATTGTAAAAAGAGAATTCCAAATGGGGAATCAACTTTCTTTAAAATGGTTTAAATTATGGAAATTCTTAATGAGATATATCATTCCGATTATTATACTTATCGTATTTATATGTTCTCTTTAATTCTGTCATGAAATCCATGAAATGAGGTATAGCAAATGGAGTTTAAACAGTTAAAATATTTTGTGGAAATTGTTAGAAATGGTGGTATGACACAAGCTGCAGAACATTTATTTGTAGCGCAATCTACAATTAGTAAAGCTGTAAAAAATCTTGAAAATGAATTTGATGTCACGCTATTTGATCGTTCACAAAAACACATTAAACTAACAGATACTGGCGAAGTATTTTACGATAAAGCAGTAGAATTCTTAACGCTATTTGATTATTTGACGCTCGAATTGAATGATATCTTTGAAGTGCAACGTGGACATATTAGATTAGGGTTGTCGCCTATGATTAAAGTGGATCTTATAACAGACAGTCTTGAGAATTTTCATGGTAAATATTCTAACGTCACATACGAAGTTACTGAAGGTGGCGGTAAAGCGGTAGAACATTATATTAATAAAGATGAAGTAGATATTGGTGTGACGACATTACCTGTAGATTCATCTAAATATAACAGCGTGCCACTTTATAAAGAGGAATTGTTTTTAGTAGTGAATAAGTCACATAAACTTGCCAAGAGACATCAAGTATCAATCAGTGAATTGAAAGATGAAGAATTTGTTTTGTTCCACGATGACTACTATTTAAGAGATATGATTATTGAGAACTGCCGGAAAGAAGGCTTCTATCCAAAGACAGTTGCTAAAATATCACAGCTTACCTTTATCAGCAATATGATAGAAAGAGGACTTGGTCTATCTATTGTGCCACGAAGTATTGCTGAACAAATGAGTGATGATGTGACAATGATTGAACTTGAAGGTGAAAAGATATATTGGCATCTCGGATTAATTTGGAAAAAAGGTTCCTATGTGAATCGCGTTACAAAAGAATGGATATTATTTCTAAAAGAATCATTAATCAAGAAACAGGCTGGAACATAATGTTCTAGCCTGTTTTTTGCTTTGAACAATAAAAATATAATTAAACTATTCCAAAGTGGAATAGTTGCAATCGATAATATGTATTTTATTAATACTTTGAACCGTCCTATAATATTGTCTATAAGGTCTTATTAAAAGGATGAGTTTAGATGATTAAAACGTTTATAAAGATACTATTTCAAGTATCTCTCATATATATGATTACTCAAATTGGTAAATGGCTTCAAGAAATATTACATATACCAATTGCAGGTAGTATTGTTGGACTAGCATTATTATTTTTATTACTTTTAACAGGTATTTTACCTGAACGATGGATAGAAGTCGGTGCTAATAAATTAATTAATGTTATGATTTTGTTTTTCGTGCCTTCAATTGTAGGTATTATGGATATTGCAGATCAGATTGGACCAGGTTATATCATTATGGTCGTGTTACTCATTGTGAGTACAAGTTTAGTAGCACTGTCATCTGGTTATGTTTGTGAGAAGTTTTTAAATATTAATAAAACGGATAAGGAGAAGGCATCATGATTATACAGTCTTTATTGATGGTACTCTTAACATTAGCTTGTTTTATCATCGCTAAGAAATTACAAATTAAATATAAACATCCTATTCTTAATCCAGCACTGATTACTTCAATTATGATTGTCGCAATTTTATTAGTCTTAGGTATGAATTACAAAGACTACATGGTAGGTGGTTCATGGATTCATCAATTTTTAGATTGTTCAGTTGTGAGTTTAGCGTATCCGTTATATAAATACAGAAAGTTGATTGTCGCGAACTTCAAAATTATTATTTCAAGTGTATTGGCAGGTATCATGGTTAACTTTGTCCTTATTTATGGTGTCCTATATATAATGGGATATCCGAGTTCAACGATTGTAACAATTTTACCTAGATCGATGACAGCAGCAGTAGGCATTGAAGTGTCTCATCAAATGGGTGGAACAGATACGATAACGGTTATGTTTATTATAGCGACAGGCTTAATTGGTAGTATTTTAGGTAATTTTTATATTAGTAAAGCGAAGTTTAAAAGTGATTTAGCGAAAGGTTTAACGTATGGTAATGCTTCACATGCTTTTGGTACAGCAAAAGCTTTAGAATCCAATATTGAAGCAGGTGCATTTAGTACAATTGGTATGATTTTAACAGCTGTACTCAGTGCGATTATGTTACCAGTACTTTATTTAATGACCACTTATATTTAATGAGATATAGAAGGAGATATGGCAAAATTCATGTCATATCTCCTTCTTTTTTATATAAATTTATATTCATTGAATATGTATAAAAATTCATAATAAAAGAACGTTAGATTTGTTACGTTCGTTAAATTTTAACTTAACACAACCGTTGTAGCAATATTTATAATGATTATAAAAAGTGTATTATATATATTTATTCATAAGTAATGATGCTTTTCATTGTATGTAATTTGCATTTTTATTTAAAGTTCTATAGTGTCTTCATTGTGATTTAAATCATCGTGTTCATTAATAATGATTATTTAACGATGTACATTAATCGACAACGAGGAGTGTTCAGAAGTGAAGAAACATAAAGTAATGGACTGGTGGACATTTTATGGGACGGTTGCAGTATTACTTATCGCTGTTATACCGATGATGGTATTCCCTAAAGCTAGTCAAGAAGTCATCACAAGTATTAATGATGTTATTTCAGACTCATTAGGATCATGGTATCTATTACTTGGATTGATTGTTTTTGCATTTGTATTATACATAGCGTTTGGGAAATACGGGAATGTCACTTTAGGTAAAGCAAGTGATAAACCTGAATTTAATAATTTTAGTTGGATTTCGATGCTGTTTTGTGCGGGTATCGGTTCTGATATTCTATACTGGGGTGTCATCGAATGGGCATACTATTATCAAGTGCCGCCGTATGGGGCAGGTAGTATGACGGATGAAGCACTCGAATACGCAACAATGTATGGCATGTTTCATTGGGGACCAATAGCTTGGGCGATTTATGTGTTACCTGCTTTGCCAATTGGTTATTTAGTATTTGTTAAGAAGAAACCAATTTATAAAATCAGCCAAGCATGTAGACCAATTTTAAAAGGTCAAACGGATAAATTACTCGGTAAAATTGTAGATATTTTATTTATTTTTGGATTATTAGGCGGTGCAGCGACATCATTAGCATTGGGTGTACCAATGATTTCTGCTGGGATAGAGCGACTTACAGGGCTTGACGGTGAGAATATGGTTATGAGAAGCATTATCTTACTCATCATAACAGTCATCTTTGCATTTAGTTCTTATACTGGCTTGAAAAAGGGTATACAAAAATTAAGTGATATTAACGTTTGGCTAACGTTCTTAATTTTAGGAATCGTACTGATTGTTGGGCCAACGATATTTATTATGGAAACGACTGTGTCAGGATTAGGAAATATGTTGAAGAATTTCTTTAGAATGGCAACATGGTTAGAACCATTTGGTGGTGTAGGAGATAGAAAAGAAACAAACTTTCCTCAAGATTGGACGATATTCTATTGGTCTTGGTGGTTAGTATATGCGCCATTTATTGGCTTATTTATTGCCAGAATTTCCAAAGGCCGTACGTTAAAAGAAGTCGTATTAGGTACAATTATTTATGGAACTTTAGGATGTGTATTATTCTTTGGTATCTTTGGTAACTATGCAGTGTTCTTACAAATTTCAGGACAATTTGATGTCATTCAATTCTTGAATCAACATAGCGCTGAAGCCACTATAATAGAAGTGATGCATCAATTACCATTTCCAAAAGTAATGATTGTTCTATTCTTAATCTCAGCATTTTTATATTTAGCAACGACATTTGATTCAGGGTCATATATATTAGCAGCAGCAACTCAAAAAGAAGTCATAGACGAACCATTAAAAGCAAATCGATTATTCTGGGCGTTTGCATTATGCTTATTGCCATTTTCATTAATGTTAGTAGGTGGAGAACGCGCGTTAGACGTCTTGAAGACCGCATCCATATTAGCGAGTGTGCCACTAACCGTTATATTTGTGATGATGATGGTTTCATTTATCCGGACACTAGGCGGAGATCGAATTAAATTAGAAGAACGAGCTGAAAAATTAAAAGCAGTAGAACGACGATCATTAAGAATCGTTCAAGTACGGGCAGAAAAAGAAGACGATAACTTATAATAAAAATTCCAACAAAATCTTATAGTTTTGTTGGAATTTTTATATCTTAATTTTGTTAGAAGCATTTTTCATGAGAAGTGTGAATAACGATAGGAGTAGTTACAAATTTGAGTAGTTTTGTAAATAAGGGTGCTGTTAGAAACAACTCCAGGGAGTTTTGTAACTAAGCCCCCAGTTAAAAACAAACTAACACTGAAGTGTTCACAATACCTAACATTTTCAGTGAATAATTTCTTCATTAAATAGACTGAAAATTTAAAAAGAATAGTTGACATCATATGATGTATCGGGTATGCTAATCATCATAATTTATTATTTCTTAGTAAACTTATCTGTTTAAAATAATTTCTGCTAAAAACATTGATTTTAAACATAAAAGCTTGTAGAAATAAGTATAAGGAGGACGTTATATATCATGGCCGAAGTGTTAACTTATGAACGTTTTGACACTGATCCTTTTAAAGATATTGATATTGACGATGAAACTAAAGGTGCATATCAAATAATTAAATGGGCGTATGAACATTATGGAGATTCTATCGTGTATTCTTGTAGTTTTGGGGCAGAGGGTATGATTTTGATAGATTTAATATCAAAAGTTAAACCAGATGCCAAAATTGTCTTCTTAGATACTGATTTACATTTTCAAGAAACGTACGATTTGATTGACCGTGTGAAAGAAAGATATCCAACATTAAATATTGAACTTAAAAAGCCAGATTTAACGCTAGAGCAACAAGCAGATCAATATGAACCGGCACTATGGACAAGTGACCCGAATCAATGTTGTTATATCAGAAAGATTAAACCGTTAGAAGAAGTATTATCGGGCGCTACTGCTTGGGTCTCAGGATTAAGAAGAGAACAATCTCCAAGCAGACAAAATACCGATTTTATTAATAAAGATGAAAGATTTAAATCTATAAAAGTTTGTCCTTTAATTTATTGGACTTGGGACGATGTATGGGCATATATTGAACGCCACGATTTAACCTACAATGAACTTCATGACTTTAATTATCCAAGTATTGGATGTATTCCTTGTACAGCTCAAGTATCTTCTTCAGGTGATTCACGTGAAGGAAGATGGACGAATTTCAACAAAACTGAATGTGGTTTGCATACAGTAAATAATAAACCTAAGTAATCTAATTAAGAGATTTATTAATCTTTTTTTAGCATAAATCAGACTATTCCCATAAGAATAGTATTTAAAACTTAAATAATTGGACAGGATGAGGTGACATCTTTGGAATTATCAGTAACAAATAGCCCTTTTAATCAAGAGCAGTCAGAAAAGTTAAATCAAGTATTTGCAACACTTACAACTGAACAAAAGATTTGGTTGAGTGGTTACTTATCGGCGTCAGTCGTGCAAGGTGGTCAAGCAAGTGCACCTGTTGTTGAACAATCTACAGCAGTAAGCAGTGAACCTAAGTTTAAGAAGCGAGATATTACGGTATTGTTTGGTTCTGAAACAGGTAATGCTCAAGGTTTAGCTGAAACATTAGAAAGTAAATTAAAAGAAAAATCATTCAATGTCAATCTTGCATGTATGGAAGATTTTAAGACTAAAGATTTAAAGAAAGTAGAAGATTTATTTATTATCACAGCGACTCATGGAGAAGGAGATCCACCAGATAATGCAATTACATTCCATGAGTTTTTACATAGTCGTAAGGCACCTAAGTTGAATGATGTTAGATTCTCAGTGTTAGCACTTGGTGACGAATCATATGAATTCTTCTGTCAGACTGGTAAAGATTTTGATAAGAGATTAGAAGAGTTAGGTGCAGAGAGAATACATCCAAGAGTAGATTGTGATCTAGACTTTGATGAACCTGCTGAGAAATGGATGGAAGACATTTTAAATTCAATCGGACAAGTATCAGGTCAAACGGCAGAGGAACCCGTTAAATTAGATGCTGAAGATTTATCAGCTACTCAAACATATTCACGCTCTAATCCGTATGAAGCTGAAATTTTAGAGAATATTAATTTAAACGGTAGAGGTTCAAATAAAGAAGTTAGACATATCGAACTTTCTTTAGAAGGTTTCAATGATTCATTTGAACCAGGCGATTGTATCGGCATATTCCCTAAAAATGATCCCGAAATTGTATCAGAGTTAATTGAAACACTCGTTTGGGATCCAGAAGAAATTGTGCCAATTAATGATTCAGGCGATACATTAAGTTTACGTGATGCATTAACTAATCATTTCGAAATTACAAAATTAACTAAACCAATCGTCACAAAGGCTGCGAATATCTTCGGGAATGGTGTGTTATCTGAAAAAGTTAAAAAAGATCGATGGATTTACGGATACGTTGAAGGTCGCGATTTAATAGACTTATTAAATGATTTTCCACCTGAAGATTTGCAACCAGATGCTTTGCATCAAATATTGAGAAAATTACCAGCTCGTGAATATTCAATCGCAAGTAGTCATCAAGCAGCACCTGATGAAGTACATCTTACTATAGGAGCAGTTCGTTATCACTCTCATGATAGAGATAGAAAAGGTGTTTGCTCAGTACAATTTGCAGAACGATTACAACCAGGTGATACAGTACCGATTTATTTGAAGAAGAATCCTAACTTTAAGTTCCCTAAAACAAGTGAAACGCCTGTCATTATGATAGGACCAGGTACAGGTGTTGCGCCATTTAGATCATATATTCAAGAAAAAGAAGAATTAGAACTTACTAATAAAGCTTGGTTATTCTTCGGTGAACAACACTTTACGACAGACTTCTTATACCAAACGGAATGGCAAGGTTGGTTGAAAGATGGCGTACTTGATAAATTAAGTGTCGCGTTCTCAAGAGATTCAGAAGAAAAAGTATATGTACAACATAGAATTGAAGAAAACAGTAAAGAATTTTATCAATGGATTCAAGAAGGTGCAGCAATCTATGTATGTGGAGATGAAAAACATATGGCTAAAGATGTGCATCAATCCATTTTAAATGTCATTCAAAAAGAAGGACATTATAACGAAGAAGAAGCAGAAGAATTTTTAACTGAATTGAAAAAAGAGAGAAGATATCAAAGAGATATTTATTAAGAGGGGGCAATATTGTGAGCACTCAAACTAATTTATCCGACAAATTAGATGAAATGGAACACATTAAGAATAGAAGTAATTATTTAAGAGGAACAATTAAAGAAGGTTTAGCAGATGAAATAACTGGCGCAATAGCTGAAGACGATACTAAATTACTTAAATTCCATGGTAGTTATATGCAAGATGATAGGGATATTCGTGATGAGCGTCGTAAACAAAAGTTAGAACCAGCATATAGTTTCATGATTAGAGTTAGAGTTCCAGGTGGTACGGCTACTGCTGATCAATGGGTTGCGATGGATGATATTTCAACAGAATACGCTAATAACACAATCAAACTTACAACAAGACAAGCGTTTCAATTCCATGGCATCTTGAAAAGAAATTTAAAAAGTTCAATGCAAAGTATCCATCATGCAGTCATGGATTCATTAGCAGCATGTGGTGACGTTAACAGAAACGTCATGTGTAATCCAAATCCATATCAGTCAGGCGTGCACAAAGAAGTAGATACACTTGCTACACAAATAAGTGATCACTTATCACCTCAAACTGGTGCGTATCACGAGATTTGGTTAGACGATGAAAAAATTATCGATACAAAAGAAGAAGTTGAACCAATGTACGGTAAGACATACTTACCAAGAAAATTCAAAATAGGTATCGCCGTACCACCATCAAATGATATTGATGTTTATTCACAAGATATCGGATTGATTGCAGTTATTGAAGATGAGCAATTAGTCGGATTTAATGTGACAGTCGGTGGCGGTATGGGTATGACACACGGTGATACGAAGACATACCCTCAAGTAGGACGTTTATTAGGCTACTTCCCTAAAGAAGAAGCGGTAGATGTTTGTGAGAAAATTTTAACTATCCAACGTGATCATGGTAATAGAGAAAACAGAAAGAATGCACGATTTAAATATACTGTTGACCGTCTTGGTGTTGATTTTATTCGTGAAGAATTGAATAAACGTTTAGGTTGGGAAATTGAAGAAGCGAAACCATTTGAATTTAAACATAATGGTGATCGATATGGCTGGACTGAAGGAAGCGGAAAATGGCACTTTACATTATTTATTCAAAATGGACGTGTCAAAGATACATCTGACTACAAATTGAAGACAGCACTTAGAGAAATTGCTGAAATTCATACTGGAGACTTCCGTCTAACACCAAACCAGAACTTAATCATTGCCAATGTAGCTAAAAGTAAAAAACAACAAATTCAAAAAATTATTGATAAATACGGAATTACAGATGGTGAACATTACACAGGACTTAGAAGAAATTCAATGGCATGTGTTGCGTTTCCAACGTGTGGTTTAGCGATGGCTGAATCAGAACGTTATCTACCAACACTTATTAATAAAATAGAAGGACTTTTAGATGAAGCAGGATTAAATGAAGAAGAAATAACGATTCGTATGACAGGGTGTCCAAATGGATGTGCAAGACCAGCATTAGCTGAAATTGCATTTATTGGTAAAGCGCCAGGTAAATATAATATGTATCTTGGCGGTGGATTCACTGGAGATCGTTTAAATAAACTATTTAAAGAAAATATTGGTGAAGATGAGATTTTAGAAAGCTTAAAACCAATTCTGATTCAATACGGTAAAGAAAAAAATGATGGAGAACACTTTGGAGACTTTGTTATCCGTAAAGGCATTATTAAAGAAGTGCATTCAGGACAAGACTTCCACAGTTAATCAGAAAATGGGGTGTAAGAATGGGGAAAGTATTTTTGGTTGGTGCAGGACCGGGCGATCCAGATTTAATAACGGTTAAAGGTATTAAAGCCATTAAACAGTCTAATGTCATATTATATGACCGACTCGTTAATAAAGCATTATTAGATTATGCAACTGAAGACACGAGAATGATTTATTGCGGTAAAAGTCCAAATAAGCACTCTTTAACTCAAGAAGAAATTAATGAATTGCTCGTAAAACTTTCTCTAGAAGGTTATACCGTAACAAGACTTAAAGGTGGCGATCCATTTATCTTTGGTCGTGGTGGCGAGGAAGCAGAAACATTAAATAGCTATGATATTCCGTTCGAAGTGGTTCCAGGTATTACTGCTGGTGTTGCAGCACCAGCTTATGCTGGTATTCCAGTAACACATAGAGATTATAGTTCATCTGTTGCCTTTATAACAGGTGTTATGAAAGACAGTGTTGATGAAGATGAATATTGGAAACACTTAGCACTAGGACCTGAGACACTTTGTATTTATATGGGTGTAAAGAAGTTGCCTGACATCCAAAAATTATTAGTGAAACATGGTAAAGATATTCAAACACCAGTAGCATTAATTCATTGTGGAACTTCACAGAAACAAGTAACAGTGACAGGGACTTTAGAAGACATCGTAGAGAAATCAGAACAAATCACAAACCCTGCAATGATTGTTATTGGAGAAGTCGTCAAACTAAGAGAACGCATGAGCTGGTTTGAAGAAGTGGCATCAGAACAGAACGTTCCACAACTTATTTATTAATACTGGAGGGATACAATGATAGGCGTGTTATATGTCAGTCACGGTAGCAGAATTAAAGAAGCGACAGATGAGGCAATTTCTTTTATAGAATCAGTGAAACAGTCTATTGATATACCTTTACAAGAAATTTGTTTCTTAGAATTAGCACAACCGGATATTCAGCAAGGTGTCGAAAAGTTAATAGCAAAAGGTGCAACCGAAATATCCGTTATACCCGTATTATTACTAAGTGCAGGTCACTATTTTAAAGATATACCGAAAGAGATAGATGAAATTAAGACACAATATCCAGAAGTAACTTTCACATATGGAGAGCCTTTAGGTGTTCAATCAAGATTAACAGCCATTCTTAAAGAACGTATTGAAGAAACGAAAGTTGCGATTCAAGAAGATGCTAAATTACTTGTTGTTGGAAGAGGCAGTTACAATCCGCAAACGAAGATAGATATAACAGCTATAGGTCAAGCTTTATATGAATCGACAGCATTTAAAAATGTAGAAGTGTGTTACTTAGCTGCCTGTGAGCCATCTTTTGAAGAAGCTTTGCAAGATGCATTACATGAAGAATATTCACAAGTATTCATTGCACCGTATCTTTGGTTTACAGGTGTCTTGGAGCGTCACATAGAGCAAACAGCAGTAGAACATAATACGAAAAGCGACATCATTGTATGCGAACATTTAGGTCATCATCCATCCATACAAGAAGCATTGAAAGATCGCGTATTAGAAACACTGACGACTCAAACAGTTTAAATATCAGATTAAAGGATGATTTATTGTGGCATACATTCCAATCAATTTAGATTTACAAGATAAAATCGTCAAAGTTATTGGTGGCGGTAAAATTGCTGAACGTAGAGTGAACGCACTGATAGATAGTGGAGCGTTGATTCATGTTATTTCACCAGAACTTACAGACCATTTAAAGCAATATGAAATTGAAGGGAAATTGAAATGGCACAAAAAGGACTTTGAAATATCTGATATAGAACATGTTGATTTTATTATAAATGCCACGAACTCACCAGAAATAACCGATGTCATTAAAGATAACACCCCTAAACATTGTCTAATCAACATGGTCGGTGATGCACAAGATGGCAATGTGATATTTCCTGGGACATTAAATAGAGGTAAGTTGCAGATAAGCGTCACATCAAATGGTGCAAGCCCAAAGTTAGTGCGTAATATTTTGAAAGATTTAGAACAACAATATTCAGTAGATTATACAGAATATGTAGATTTTTTATATGAATGTCGCACAATCATTAAATCACTAGAAATAGAGCAAACAGAAAAAAATCAATTATTAGAGAACATTTTGTCTCATCAATATTTTGATACGGATGAGCAAAATAAATTAATCAATTGGTTGAAACGACAACTTAAATAGAAAGCCAGAGAGGAGTAGCTTATGCGAAAGTTAACGATATTTGCATTAGTAGGTTTTTTAGCACAACTTATAGACGGTTCTCTTGGGATGGGATTTGGTGCAACCTCTTCATCATTACTATTAACTTTTGGAGTGGCACCAGCAATCGCATCTGCAACCATTCATTTTTCAGAAGTGGCAACAACAGCAGCATCAGGACTTTCACACTTAAAGTTTAAAAATGTTGACAAGTCTATTATTCTAAAACTTGCTTTACCAGGCGCGATAACTGGATTTATCGGTGCGGGTGTATTGAGCAACTTGCACAGTGATTTTATTAAACCATTCATCGCCTTATTCTTATTATCAATGGGAATTTATATTATTTATCAATTTGTATTTAAAAAACAGCAAAACCAAAAAGTGAAAGATGGCAGATTTTCAGCTTTATTACTTGTTCCACAAGGTGCAATTGCAGGATTCTTAGACGCAATTGGTGGTGGTGGTTGGGGTCCAGTCAACACACCATTATTACTATCAAGAAATAAAATTGAACCAAGATATGTTATCGGAACAGTTTCAGCGAGTGAGTTCTTTGTGACAATTTCAACTTCATTAGGATTTATTATCTTCTTAGGTTGGAGTCAAATAAATATTTTACTCGTCGTTGCGTTAGCATTTGGTGGCGTCGTAGCAGCACCGTTCTCAGCATGGCTAGTGAAGACTTTACCGGTGTATGTTTTAGCAGTACTTGTCGGTGGTCTAATCATATTTACAAATAGTAGTGTTTTATTAGGTACTTTAATTAGCAGTGAAGCAACAGTCAATATTATAAAAGGTGTTATTATCCTTGCTTGGTTAGGTCTAGTACTATTCACACTTTACCAACATAATAAATTTCCTTTTAATATTCAAAATCAAAAATCAAAAGAAGTAGATCAAATTAATTAATAGGAGTGAATATTGATGGTATCAGCAACTCAAAAGACTAAAGAAACAATCGAAGCTCATGGTGGAGAATTAATTAATCGCCAAGTAACAGGTCAAGAAAGAGCAGAACTTATTGAAGCGGCACAATCATATCCTAAATTAACATTAAATCCTTGGAGTCTATCAGATTTAGAATTAATCGCAATTGGTGGTTTCAGTCCACTGACAGGATTTTTAAGCGAGAAAGATTATATCAGTGTCGTTGAAAATCTACGTCTAGAAAACGGACTTGTATGGAGTATTCCAAGTACATTACCCGTTACTGAAGAAGAAGCAAACAAATATGAAATAGGTTCAGACATCGCTTTATATGGAGAAGACAATCATTTATATGGTGTGTTAAAACTTGAAGAGAAATACACGTATGATAAAGCTAAAGAAGCTCAAAATGTATACGGCACAACAGATGTGGATCATCCAGGTGTGAAACGTGTATATGAAAAAGGTAATGTTTATTTAGCTGGTCCAATCCAATTAGTTGATCGACCAAAGCATGATGAATTTAGTGATTTCCATTTAGACCCAAGTGAAACACGTGAATTATTTAAAGAATTAGGATGGAAAACAGTTGTAGGTTTCCAAACGAGAAACCCAGTTCATCGTGCGCATGAATATATTCAAAAAATAGCACTTGAATCAGTTGATGGATTATTATTAAATCCTTTAGTTGGTGAAACGAAGTCTGATGATATTTCAGCTGAAATAAGAATGGAAAGTTATCAAGTTATCTTGAAACATTATTATCCTGAAGAAAGAACACGTCTTGTTATTTATCCAGCAGCAATGAGATATGCTGGCCCACGTGAAGCCATTTTACATGCATTAGTACGTAAGAATTATGGCTGTACACACTTTATCGTCGGTCGTGACCATGCAGGTGTAGGTGACTACTATGGTACATATGACGCACAAGAATTAATTTCACAATATGAAAATGAAATTGGCATTCAAATCTTTAAATTTGAACATGCATTCTTCTGTACAGTTTGTGACAACATGACAACAGCAAAGACATGTCCCCATGACAAATCAAATCATGTTCATTTAAGTGGAACAAAAGTAAGAGAGAAACTTCGTAACGGTGAACAATTACCAAAAGAATTCTCAAGACCAGAAGTAGCAGATGTATTAATTAAAGGGTTAAGACAAAATTAATTTCTTAGGAGTGGAATAATGAGCGCGTCAACAAATATTACATGGCATGATTCTGAAGTAACAAAAGCACAAAGACAAGAACGTAACGGTCATAAAAGTGTTGTGATTTGGTTTACTGGTTTATCAGGATCAGGTAAATCAACAATATCTGTAGCATTAGAAAAAGCATTATTTGAACAAAATATCACTTCATATCGTTTAGATGGAGATAATATTCGTCATGGATTAAACCAAAACCTTGGATTCAGTCCAGAAGATCGAAAAGAAAATATCCGTCGTATCGGCGAAGTCGGTAAATTAATGGTAGATGCAGGTGTTGTCACAATGACAGCATTCATTTCACCATATGAAGAAGACCGTAATACAGTTAGAGATATCCTTGAAGACGGTGAATTCATCGAAGTCTTCACTAAATGTAGTTTAGACGAGTGTGAATCAAGAGATCCAAAAGGACTGTATAAGAAAGCAAGAAGCGGTGAAATTAAAGAATTCACTGGCATTAATGCACCATATGAAGAACCATCAAACCCTGAAATAGTCATTGATACAGAAAACGAAAGTGTAGAAGAATCTGTAGATAAAATCGTTGCATACTTAAAAGAAAATCAATATTTATAATGAAGAAGCTCACAACGCTAGCTAGTGTTGTGAGCTTTTTGTATTGTGGTGGAGTGTTTATGAACAAGTTTGGCAAGAAGTGTTCATAAGGCTGTTAGTATTTACAATTTTTACGAGTTTTGTAAATAAAGTAGCCGTTACAAGCAGTTCTGGCCAAAGGTGCAAATACTAATATCACTAAAAATAACAAAAGCGCGGGGTATGCATTGCTACCTCGCGCTTTTACTTATTTGTCATCATGACTTGGTATTGGGAAATACTTATATATCTCTCCAGTTTTAATAGCATTACTGATATTTGCTAACCATTCATAATATACTTTTGATTCTTCTAATTGTGTATGAATGGTGATTGCTTCTTCTTTAGTTTCTTCATCGACATCATCTGCATCTATGATTTTTTGTAGCAAGATTTCTGCGTCTTTAACAGAATCCATATTAATAGAAATTTCTCGATCCCATTTTCTAGAGAAAAAGTTATTAAAGAAGATAAAGAAGTCTTTTTCAGCGATGAAATGTTGTTTTCTACTTCCTCTTGTAAATTGTTGTTTGACGATATCAAATTCTTGTAGTTTCTTAACACCAGCACTCATGCTTGGTTTGCTCATTTGAAGTTGTTCGCGCATTTCATCTAGTGTCATACTACCTTCAAATACCATCGTCCCATATAAATTTCCAACACTTCGATTAATACCATATAAATCCATCGTTTCTCCAATACCGTTAATCACGATGTCTTTAGCTTGGTCTAATTGTTTTTCGTAGTTATCTGAACGTACCACTACATACACCTCCAATAGTTACCTTAATTGTACCATGAATCCTTATACATTGTAGTTGCTTTTCCATTACTTGTCTATTTGAAATACCTATTAAAAACAAACCATAAATGAACTTTGGAAATTTGACGTCTTTCATAATTCTATGCTAACATAAAATCTGTAAAGTTCGTTAAATAAAAATTTAACAAAGTTAACGGAGGTATTTTGAATGGGATATATAGAGCATTTATCTAGACGACAATTTATAAATGGTGAGTGGGTAGAAGCTTCTAATAAAGCGACTCGCGACATTGTGAATCCATATAATCAAGAAGTTGTGATTTCAGTAGCAGAAGGTACAGAAGAAGATGCTGAAAAAGCAATTTTAGCAGCTAGGCAGTCGTTTGAAGCTGGTGAATGGTCAGGTGAAACGACTGAGAATAGAAGTCGTAAAGTTAGAGCCATTGCAGATTTAATTAAAGAACATAAAGAAGAACTAGCAGAACTTGAAACATTAGATACTGGTAAGACATTAGAAGAATCATATGCAGATATGGATGATATTCATAATGTATTTATGTATTTTGCAGGTTTAGCAGGACATGATGGTGGTGAAATTATTGATTCTCCAATACCTCATTCAGAAAGTAAATTAGTAAAAGAACCTGTAGGCGTTGTAACGCAAATTACGCCTTGGAATTATCCGTTACTTCAAGCTTCATGGAAAATAGCACCTGCTCTTGTAACAGGTTGTTCGTTAGTTATGAAACCAAGTGAAATTACCCCATTAACAACAATTCGTGTATTTGAATTAATGGAACAAGTTGGATTTTCTAACGGGGTCATCAACCTTGTACTAGGTAAAGGTTCTGAAGTTGGTGAAGTATTAGCATCTCATAAAGAAGTCGATCTAGTTTCATTTACAGGTGGTATTCAAACAGGTAAGCATATTATGAAACGTGCAGCAGACCATGTAACGAATATTGCACTAGAACTAGGTGGTAAGAATCCGAATATTATATTCGATGATGCAGATTTTGATTTAGCAATTGATCAAGCATTAAATGGTGGCTACTTCCATGCCGGTCAAGTTTGTTCAGCAGGGTCACGAATTATCGTACATAACGATATTAAAGATAAATTCGAAGCAGCTTTAGTCGAACGTGTTAATAAAATTAAAATCGGTAATGGCTTTGATGAAACAACTGAGATGGGACCATTAATTTCAGGAGAACACCGCGATAAAGTTGAAAAATATATAGAAGTTGCGAAAGAAGAAGGTACGACAATTGCTGCTGGTGGTAAACGACCAGACAGGGCAGACTTACAAGATGGTTTCTTCTTTGAACCAACTGTTATTACAAACTGTGATACATCTATGAGAATTGTCCAAGAAGAAGTATTTGGACCTGTCGTAACAATTGAAGGATTCTCTAATGAACAAGAAGCGATTGAATTAGCGAATGATTCTATTTATGGACTCGCAGGCGGCGTATTTACGCAAGATATCGCTAAAGCAAATCGTGTAGCCAATAAATTGAAAATGGGTACTGTTTGGATTAATGACTTCCATCCATACTTTGCACAAGCACCATGGGGTGGATATAAACAATCTGGTATTGGTAGAGAGTTAGGTAAAGAAGGTTTAGAAGAATATTTAATTTCTAAACACATTTATACAAATATTCAACCTGAGCCGGTGAATTGGTTTAGTAAATAAATACAACAAAGAAGAACGAGTATATAGGAGGATTTTGAGATGAAGCAATCTTATGATTATATAATTATTGGAGGCGGAAGTGCCGGATCTGTATTAGGTAATCGTTTAAGTGAAGATAAAGATAAGACCGTATTAGTATTAGAAGCGGGTAGAAGTGACTATCCATGGGATTTATTGATTCAAATGCCAGCAGCACTTATGTATCCATCAGGTAATCGTTTCTATGACTGGAAATATGAAACAGATGGCGAACCTCACATGGGCGGTAGAAAAGTAGCACATACAAGAGGTAAAGTACTCGGTGGTTCAAGTTCAATCAACGGTATGATTTATCAACGAGGAAACCCAATGGACTATGAAGGTTGGGGAGAACCTGAAGGTATGGAAACATGGAAGTTTGCGAATTGTTTACCATATTTTAAACGATTAGAAAAAGCTTTTGGAGCAGATAAATCAGATCAATATCGTGGTCACCATGGTCCAATTAAATTAAGAAGAGGACCAGCAACAAATCCATTATTCCAAGCTTTCTTTGAAGCGGGCGTTCAAGCTGGATACAATAAGACACCTGATGTAAATGGATTTAGACAAGAAGGATTTGGACCATTTGATAGCCAAATTCATAATGGTCGACGCGTTTCAGCATCACTTGCTTATTTAAGACCAGCTATGAAACGTAAGAATTTAACTGTTCAAACAAGAGCTTTTGTTACAGAAATCAATTATGAAGGTAGACGAGCAACTGGTGTAACATTCAAGAAAAATGGTAAGACACATACAGTTGCTGCAGGAGAAGTCATTCTATCAGGTGGAGCGTTCAATACACCACAATTACTTCAACTTTCTGGAATTGGTGACTCTGAACATTTAAACTCATTAGGTATAGAGACACGTGTACACTTGCCAGGTGTAGGTGAAAACTTTGAAGACCACTTAGAAGTATATGTACAACACGCATCTTCTAAACCAGTATCTGAACAACCAAGTTTAAATAAATTTAAAATGCCATTTATCGGATTACAATGGATTTTCGGTAGAAAAGGACCAGCAGCAAGTAACCACTTTGAAGGTGGAGGATTTGTAAGATCTAATGATACAGTTGATTATCCAAACTTAATGTTCCACTTCTTACCATTAGCAGTACGTTATGATGGACAAAAAGCAGATACGAAACATGGTTTCCAAGTACATATTGGACCAATGTATTCTAACTCTAGAGGTAGCTTGAAGATTAAATCTAAAGATCCATTTGAAAAACCTAAATTTGTCTTTAATTACTTATCTACAAAAGAAGACGAACAAGAATGGATAGAAGCAATTAGAGTTGCAAGAAACATCTTGAAACAACCAGCTTTAGCACCATATAATGATGGTGAAATATCTCCAGGACCTTCAGTACAAACAGATGAAGAAATTTTAGATTGGGTTAAAAAAGATGCAGAAACAGCACTTCACCCATCATGTAGTGCAAAAATGGGACCAGCATCAGATCCAATGGCTGTAGTTGACCCATTAACAATGAAAGTACACGGTATGGAGAACTTGAGAGTAGTCGATGCATCAGCAATGCCACGTACAACAAATGGTAATATCCACGCACCAGTATTGATGCTAGCAGAAAAAGCAGCAGACATCATTCGTGGTAAAAAACCATTAGAACCAGAAGAAATAGATTACTATAAACATGGCGTCCACCCTAAAGACGCAGGCGTTATGAAATAATAGGAGAAGTAAGAAGGCTGAGACAGAAATTGTCTCAGCCTTTAGTTGTTATATGGGAACGCGCTAACTACCATAATTCCGAAAAGTGGTAATAAGAACGCGCTAACTATCATAATTCTGAATAATGGTAATAAGAGAGGGTTTTTCTAAGGGACATTACTCCGAATTGTGTCTCTAATAGCATGTCTAAGGGACATAATTCCGAATTGTGTCACTAACAGCATGTCTAAGGGACATAATTCCGAATTGTGTCTCTAACAGCATGTCTAAGGGACATAATTCCAAATTGTGTCTCTAACAGCATGTTTAAGGGACATAATTCCGAATTGTGTCTCTAACAGAGTGTCTAAGGGACATAATTCCGAATTGTGTCTCTAATAGCATGTCTAAGGGACATAATTCCGAATTGTGTCTCTAACAGAGTGTCTAAGGGACATAATTCCGAATTGTGTCTCTAACAGCATGTTTAAGGGACATTTTGCAGAATTGTGTCTCCAACAGTATGTCTAAGAGACATTTCCCAGAATTGTGTCCCTAATTATTATTTATTTAAGTGTCTATACAATGTTGCTCTGCTAATGTTTGTCGCTTCTTTAATTTCTTCTAAAGTATATTTCTTAGAATGGTACATTTCGATGGCATTTTTTAAATTAAGATCATTTCGTTTTGGTCTTCCGATAGTCTTACCTTCTGTTTTGGCTTTTGCAATACCAGACTTAGTTCTGAATTTAATCATATCGCTTTGAAACTGATTAAGTAGATTTAAAAATTTATTAAAATTCATTTGTTCATGTCGGCTAATTATTATTTGAGCATTAATAATGTGAATATCCACATTGATTTCCTGGGCAATTGCAATGAGTTCTTCTAACTGATATGAGGTATCTGCAAGTATACATAAATCAGTTATGTATAATTTATCCCCGCTTTGTAATTTACTATAAAATAAAGTATTTAATTCTTTTCTGATGTCAGTTTGTGCATGAGATTCTTCAATAATTGTTAACGAAAATTTGCTTAACTTTGAATGTTGTTCAGCGACTGTATCATATAATTCGATTGGTCTAATATAACCATAATTCATAAATTTCACCTCAATAGTTTCATAAATGTATACATATGAAACTCTTTTGTTTATAATAGCACTATTGAAAATATATAAAATAGGAGTATGTATAATGTTTAAATCTTATATAGAAGAATGGCTTTCTAATCCAGGGAAAAATTTACTAGCTGGTATTGTTGTAGCGCTAGCACTTATACCTGAAGCCATTGCGTTTTCTATAATTGCAGGTGTAGATCCAATGGTAGGATTGTACGCTGCTTTTATTATTGCTACGACAACTTCAATAGTAGGCGGTAGACCTGCTATGATATCTGGAGCTGCTGGAGCTGTTGCGCTTATTGTAACACCTTTAGTAAGAGAACATGGTGTCGATTATTTATTTGCAGCAACGATACTCATGGGTATTATACAGTTAATATTAGGAATTCTCAAAATTGGTAGACTCATGAAGTTTATACCAAGGTCAGTCATGATTGGATTTGTAAATGCCTTAGCGATTATGATTTTTATGTCTCAACTTGAGCATATATTCGGTATTTCAATAAGTACATATATTTATATAGTTGTTACATTACTAATTGTTTATATTGTACCAAAGTATTTCAAAGCCATTCCTGCACCGCTTATCGCAATTATTTTATTAACAACGCTATATATGGTAACAGGTTCTAATGTAAGAACAGTTGGCGATTTAGGTACGATAACAAGAGCATTTCCGAATTTCTTAATACCACAAGTTCCATTTAACTTAGAGACATTAACTATCATTTTGCCGTATGCTTTATCAATGGCAATTGTAGGATTAGTAGAAAGTTTATTAACTGCTAAAATTGTTGATGAAGCAACAGATTCTCATAGTAATAAAAATAAAGAATCTAGAGGTCAAGGTATTGCCAATATTATCACTGGGCTATTTGGAGGAATGGGTGGCTGTGCTATGATTGGTCAATCTGTCATCAATGTAAAATCAGGTGCAACAAGTAGATTATCAACATTTACGGCGGGTGTCTTCTTAATCATTCTCATCCTATTATTAGGAGATGTAGTTGTACAAATTCCTATGCCGATTTTAGCGGGTATTATGGTGATGGTATCAATAAGTACATTTGATTGGAAATCATTTAAGTACGTTAAGCAATCTCCAAGAACAGATGCGGTCGTTATGATTTTGACAGTGATAATCGTGTTGTTTACACATAACTTAGCTATAGGCGTTATTGTCGGCGTAATATTTAGTTCGTTATTCTTTGCTACTAAAATATCGAATGTTCATGTTCATCAAACGATAGAAAATCATTATTATAAATATTCATTCACCGGACAAATATTCTTTGTTTCAATCGATTCAATGATGAATCAGCTAGACTTTTCTATTGAGAATAGTCAGATTGAATTAGACTTTACACACGCACATTTATGGGATGACTCAGCAGTCAATGCAATCGATTCAATGGTGAAAAAATTCGAAGATAAAAACAATACAGTATTTGTTAAACAATTAAATACAGATAGCAGGAAAATTATTTCCGAATTAAGCCAGCTCAATGAAACACATCTAATATAATAAAATAACAAAATAAACCAGTATAAATCCATTATAAAATGGATTTATACTGGTTTTTTAATTATATAAATTATCTTGGTTAAACTTAACATGTACCGCCTTCCCAAACTGTAACGGGGAAGATATATTCTTTTAAAGTGTCTTTGTTTTCCATTCTGTCATTTAATACTTCTATTGCTTTCGTTGATATTTCATCAATTGGTTGAATAATCGTTGTAAGTTCTGAGAATACAGTACGCATGATTTTTGTCCCATCGTAACCAACGAGTAATAAATTTTCGGGTATTTTTTTATTATAATTTTTTGCTATGTTCATAATAAGTGCAGCATCTAGGTCGTTTGATGCAAAGATACCTTCGACATCAGGGTGTTCCTTAAATATACGATTGAAAATTTGAATTTTATCTTCGTAAGGTATATTGAAATCCACTGAATAACTTATTGGATTTAAACCATGTTCTCTCATCTTATCTTCATAGGCTAATCGACGTCTATGGGTTGGTGAATTGAGATAATCTGGACCAGATGTATGGATTATTTTTTTTGCACCTTTATTAATTAATCTTTCTGTTGCAAGTTGTCCGCCCAAATAGTTATCAGATTCTATTATCGGAATATCTTCATTCATAATTTGGTCAATTGCAACAATAGGTAAGTTGTCATTTTTATACTGTTCAATGTCGCGATTGTGCGTACCGACAATAAGACCATCTACTTGATTAGATAAAAGTTGGTTTAAATAATTAGTTTCTTTTTCAGGATCGTTCATTGAATTCCCGATAATGACTTTATAACCTTGCAAATAAAGTTTCTTTTCTAATTCTTCAACGAGTTCTCCGAAAAAAGGATTAGTGACAGTAGGGAATATCAAACCTATAATTTGAGTTTTCTTGTTATAAAGTTGGCGAGCTACAGTATTTGGCTGATAATTTAATTTTGCCATTGCGTCATACACTTTATCGATTGTTTCTTGGCTTAAATAGCCACGCTTGTTTAGTACTCTTGAAACAGTTGTTTTTGATACATTTGCCAATTTTGCAACATCATCTAATTTAGGTTTCATTTATAATCCCTCTCAATCCAATATTTAACCTTAGCAATAATTATAGCAAACATAGATAGTATGAATAAATATTTGTTATCACTAATGTAAAAGAGGGGCTGAAACATAATTGTTTATTTCAGTCCCTCAGTCATTTTAATATTGAATAGCTTGATTATTTAATTGATAAATTTGATAGTTTGTTGGAACATCTTCAGTAGAACTAATCCATACTTGTATATCATCTTCAGTGTAGTAACGTTCAGTAAATACTGCTTCACCATCATTAATAAATATTTCGATAGAACTTTTATCAATAAATATTTGTAGTTTTAAGTCTTGATGACTTTGAATTGTGGCATACCTATAGTCATCTTTATCTGTTCTATACAATGATAATTCATTATTATTTGCGTTATATTCAAGAGATAATATTTTATTATGAGCGTCTTTTAATTCGAATTTAGTGATTGTTTCTTGTGTATGTTCAAATTGATGCTCAATATTCACTTCTATATGAGATGACTTGCTGACAATTAATTCAGGTTCTTTCAAAGTGATATTTGCAGCATCTATTGAATGTGTTCTTAAATCTTTTAATTCCTCAATTGGTTTCATATATAAGTGATTATTTTCTAATGTTAGCTCTCTAGGTATAGTTAAAGCGCCTGCCCAACCGTCTTCTTTCTCAGGCATAGGACTTTCCCACATTGCCATCCAACCGATTAATATACGTCTGCCATCTGGTGCCAAAGTAGTTTGAGCAGCGTAAAAATCATGCCCGTAATCTAATTCTTTAAAATGGTCACGTGTGAAAAGATTTTTATCATCATTTAAATTTCCTATAAAATATCCAGTCTGAAATAGATTTAAATATTTCTTATCTGTTTCTTTTATACCTTGAGGTGAACAGAGAAGGACGTCTTTTTGGTTCAATGAAAATAGGTCAGGGCATTCCCACATAAAACCTTCATCTTCTAATGATTCCGACTTAGCTATAGCACCTATATAATCCCAATCTTTTAAATTTGATGATTGATATAATATAACTCTTCCTAAACCATCCTTTTCTTGACTACCGAGTATCATATAATATTTGCCGTTATCCTCCCAAACTTTAGGGTCTCTAAAGTGATGCGTGTTATCTTCAGGTTCAGAAGCGATGACAGGGTTATGTTCGTATTTAGTGAAATTTACACCATCTATACTATATGCCATGTTTTGATTTTGCCAAAAGTGTTCTGGATCATTATCACCATAATAGTGGTGACCGGTATAGAATAAATATAAAGTATCGTCTTTAACGATTGCACTACCAGAGAAACAACCGTCCTTATCTTCTTTTGAGCCAGGTGTTAAAGCGATAGGTAAATCTTCCCAGTGTACTAAATCTTTACTTCTTGCATGCCCCCAATGCATTGGTCCCCAGTCTGCACTGTATGGATGATGCTGATAGAAAATATGATAATATCCTTTAAAGTAACAAAATCCATTTGGATCATTAATCCAACCTGACTTTGCCATTACGTGATAACCTAGTCTATATCGTTCATTAGTAACTTCAATTTGATGATTAGTCATAATATTATGCTCCTTTTTCTTTTATATCTTTTTGACGAATGAAAGGATCACCGTTTACATCTTCATCGTCTTTTTTGAATGTGAATATCGCAAATATACCAGCTAACAGTGCAATTCCTGAAATAATTAGGAATGTATCACCATACCCGATATGATCTCGTAAATTTCCAAGTGGTGTTGATAAAATAACTTGTCCAATCTGTGCTGCAATTTGGAAGCCTATCATATATAGAGTTGCTGATAATTTCGGATTAAAGTGTAACGTGATATATCTAAACATAGGTAGCATAAATAATGGCACCTCAATTGCATGCATCATTTTTATCATTGAAACTGAAATAGGGTGTTCTAGTAAACCACTAAGACCGATTCTTGCTACCATGAAACAAATACCTAACATTAAAGTGTTTTTGACACCAAGTTTATACATGACAATAGGTATAATACTCATCATTAATGCTTCAAAAAATACTTGTATGGAATTTAACGTACCGTACATTTGTTGACCAGCTTCAGATGTTTCGAATAATTTAGTATAAAAGTCTGGAAACATTTGTTGATCATAAATTGTGTAGAATGACCATGAAAACATAATAAAGATAACAATTACCCATAGGTGTGGTAATTTTAATAATGCGATCATTTCTTTGAAACTAGGAATTGAAGCATCTGTATCATCATACGTAATTTCATGTTTTGCTTTGTCTTCAACTTTAGGTTTTATAAAAATAAGATTTAATAATAGTAATAAGCCAATCACTGAACCAACCCAAAAATTATATTCAGGATTTTTAACGAATAAGAATCCTGCTATTAGAGCTGACACAGCATAACCAAATGATCCCCAAGCACGAGCCTGTCCGTATTTAAAGTCAAAATATCGACTAAATCTTTCTGACACAGCTTCATAAATACCAGCAGCTGCTAAGAATCCAGCTGATAAAAAGATAGAACCTACAAAAATGCCAACCATAAAATTATTTTGAATTAATGGTGCATAGATCCAAATGAAAAATGGACCAACTAGTGTAGACAATGAGGCACAAAAAATTAATAACGTTCTTTTAATAGCGAGTTTATCTTGTATAATGCCATATAAAAACATCAATATTAAAGTAGTTAGAGAATTGGCAGAATAAATCGTACCAACTTCACTTCCCGTTAAGCCTAAACCATTTTTCTCAGACGTTAACCAAATTTGGAAGAAAGACCACCAAATTGACCATGACGCAAAGAATAACAGTAATGTAAATGATGACTGCAAGTATGACTGATTTTTAAATGTTTTAAATGAATTTCCGAATTCCAATTAAATAACCTCCTTGATGTAAGGGCTTTCTTAATGTGATTCTATAGCTAAACTTTTAGTATGTCAACCGGTTGACATAAAAATAATATCTTTTTTTAAAAGTATTTAGTTCTTCAATAGCTACTCGGTTGATGTAAAGGTACGATTAAATATGTATACTTAAAGCAAATTAATTTTAAATTCTCTGAAGTTGAGGTGTATAAAATGAGTGCAAAAAAATTAACGCTTGAAGAACAGAAAGAGATAGAAATATATGTATTAAAAGTGCGCGATAAATATTTGGAAGAGGAAAATAAGAAAGACAAAAAAATCTTTCAAAAATGCTACGTATAAAACAATTTATGATTTAAAAGGTGAGTATCCAGTTAAACAACTGCTACAAATTTTCGGAATACCAAAATCGAATTATTATAATTGGCTGAATCGTGAACCATCTAAAAGAGATATAGAAAACGAAGCATTGAAGAAAGATATTTTAGATATATATCATAAATCTAATGAGACATACGGATATAGACGTATTTATCATTACATTAGAGAAGAATTAGGAAAACCAGTCAATCATAAGAGAATTCAACGTTTAATGAATGAACTTGGTTTAAAAGGGCAATCACATGAAAATAAGAAAGAATAAAGGGGAACGAAGACTGAGAAACTTTATATAACCCCAATATAAAAAAGGCTCGGACACTAATAAATTGTCCAAGCCTTTTGTTATGTTTTTAATTCTTATTGACTGAAGCGTCATAGATTGAATCTACTGCGTCTTGTAATCCGTTATTAAATTCTTCTGCTGATTGTCCAGCGAATAGGTCAGTTACTAATGCGCGTGAGAAACTTGCAATAAGTCCGTCATTTTCTTTCAGTAATTCATTTGCTTTTTCTCTTGAGTAACCACCTGATAATGCAACGACACGAACAACGTTAGGGTGTTCGATTAATGATTTATATTGGTTTGGTTTTGTTGGAATTGTTAATTTCAACATTACGTATTGATCGTCGTTTAATTTATCTAGTTCTTTCGCGATTTCTTCTTTTAAGATATCTTCGATTTCTTCTTTATCTTTAGCATTAATGTTCACTTCTGGTTCGATAATTGGAACTAATCCTGCTTCGATAATTTGTTTACCAATTTCAAATTGTTGTTCTACAACTTTAGCGATAGCTTCTTGATTTGCTTCAAGAATATTTGAACGCATTTTTGTACCGAATACATTACGTTCTTTTGCACGTTGTAATAACTCATCTAAACCAGGAATGACTTTCATTAACTGAACGCCATTTTCTTCATCTGCTAAACCTTTGTCTACTTTTAAGAAAGGAACGATACCTTTTGAAGCTAAGTAGTCAGAAGTATATTGACCTTCAACTTCACGGTCCATTGTTTGTTCAAATAAAATAGCACCTAATATTTTTTCAGAAGTAAAGGCTGCAGATGTTACGATACGTGTTCTCATTTCATGAACAAGTGTATACATTTCATCTTCATTGCTGTATTGATTTTCTTCAATACCATAATCTTTAAGAGCTTTTGGAGTACTACCACCACTTTGATCTAGTGCAGCTATAAAACCTTTACCATTTTTTATTTTTTCAAATTGTTCTTGGTTCATTTTTTCCACTCCTTTAGATATTTTCAATTATAGTATGATGATTTTTACCATTTATCGCAAGTTATTCAACTTTTAATGATTTTTTTAAGAGAGAAAAATACTAAATAAATATGTCGAATTTAAGAAGATTGATGCGTGATTATTTCATAAAATGCTTATACGCATTATGATGTACATTAGGGAGGATTCTCAATGAATAAAAAATCAGCAATATTATTAATAGGTGGCTTAGCTATCGTAGCTTTAGCAGTCGCAGCTTTATTGTTATTTTCAACGCAAAAAAGTACTTACTACGGATATATGGAGAATAGTACAACTGCAGAAAAAGTAGTAAGTGAGAAAAATAATGAAGTTACGGAAAATATCAAAATCGAATCAACAAGTGATTTCAAACCTAAAAAAGGTGATTTTGTAAAATTAATTTCAAACGATAACGGCAAAACATTTTATAAAAAAGAAGTCGTCAAACATGATGATATACCACATGGTTTAATGATGAAAATACATGATATGGAAATGTAAGGAATATAAAGTCTGAGACGAATGAGAATGTCTCGGACTTTTACTATTTTATTTAATAGACACTTATAGTAAAATTACATTTAACTTCTATAGAATGTGGGTGGTTAAAGTGATGTTAATCAGAAATAAACAAGAATCAGATATTGAAGCGATTGCTAAAGTTCATTATGAGTCTTGGTTGACGACATATAGAGGAATTGTTCCAGATAGTTATTTGGATCAATTAACGTTATCATCATATATTGAAAGACACCATAAATTTAATGCACCGTGTATTGTTGCAGAGGTTGATGGAGAAGTGATTGGATTTCTAATGTATGGTAAAGACAAAGATGAAGATACAAGTGATACATGTGGTGAAATTATGGTCATTTACTTACTTGAAGCATATCAAAACCAAGGAATAGGCACACGTTTAATGCAAGAAGCGGAAGAAGAAATGAAGGATAAATATGATGAATTAAGTCTTTGGGTTTTTGAAGATAATCATCCTACGATTAAATTTTATGAAAAACATGGCTTTAAAAAAGATGGTAAAATAAGTGATTTTAGTAAAGCATTAAAAGAAGTAAGAATGATGAAAAGAATATGATACATAGTAGCCATGAATTTTAAAGTTCATGGTCTTTTTTTATATTAATAATCCAGAAAAAATAAAAGAAAATAATTTTAAATAATTTTGCTAAATACAGTAGAAAATTACAATCGATTGTGCTATATTTATAAAAAATTAAAGGGGAAGAGAAATGAGAACAAGAAATAATATTTTAAAATTACTGCTAGCTATTATCTGTGTGTTATCTTTTACAATGCCTTCAATTCATAGTCAAGTTGATGCAGCTACAAAGAAAGTTGTAAAGAAAAAAACAATTAAGAAAGTTGTAAAAAAGAAAACAACACAGTTACCACCAAGCCAAAGATATAATTACAAAAAACCGGGTGCTAAGGAAAAACGTAACTATCAAAATTGCACAGATTTAAGAAAAGTATTTCCAAATGGTGTGACTTATGGTCATCGTGCATATTTACCAAAATTTGATAGAGATAAAGATAAAATTGCGTGTGAAAGATACTAGGTAGAAGTATTATTAAAGGGGATTGTGTTTTACGTGAAACGAGCAGATGTTTGATCATCTGCTCGTTTATTTTTTTTTAAATATTAATTACTTATTCAAATTATTTAGGCTTTCAGAATAGTTTTTTAAACAATTCAAAAATTATTATAAAAATATGATTAGTATTATTATACTAGGGTAACATATCAAGAAAGGAGGAATTAAATATGAGTAAAATAACAGATTCATTCTTAAATGCTTTAGACAGCATTATAGCATTCATACCAAACTTAATTAGTGCAATTATATTATTAATTGTCGCTTGGTTAATTGCAGTAATTGTTAAAACAATTATTGTGAAAGGTTTAAACGCAGTTGGTTTTGAGAAATGGCTAGAGAAAAAGGGGTTAACTGAATCAGGAAGTGGCAAATCAGGATCTGAAGGTTTAATTCAGACATTTGGTAAATTAGCTTACTTCATTATATTCCTATTATTCTTACCATCAGTGTTTGATGCATTAAATATGACTTCTGTATCAACACCGATTAAAAACATGATGGGTAGTGTATTAGACTTCTTACCTAGAATTATTGTTGCGATTGTTATATTAGTTGTTGGTTTATTCATCGCAAAAGTATTAGGTACATTAGTTAAAAACTTATTAACAAATTTAAATGTTAGTAAATATAATCACTATGTAAACTTTGGTGAGAATAAAGAAAGTATTGATATTCCTTCAGCTGCAGGCTGGGTAATTTCAACAATCATTGGTTTATTCTTTGTTGTTGAATCATTAAATACAGTTAATTTAGAAGTATTAAATACAATTGGTGAAGCAATTATTGGATACTTACCATTAGTAATTTCAGCAGCAATTATCTTATTAATTGGTTTCATTGGTGGCAACTTACTATCTAAATTAATTAAAAAATCTACAGGTAACGTATTCGTATCTGAAATCGTTAAATATTTAGTAATCATCGTTTCAGTATTTATGACATTAGATCAATTAAACTTTGCTCAAAGCATTGTTAATGTAGCATTCTTACTAATCTTAGGTGCTGTAGCAGTAGCATTTGCTATCTCATTCGGTATCGGTGGTAAGTCATTTGCAGAAAAAACATTATCAAAAATTGAACGTAAAGCTGAATCAAATGACAAATAAAAGATGATTAGAAAAAGCTGAGATATCCGTGTCTCAGCTTTTTTGTGTGAAAATATTTAATGGGTGAGTGAAGGCAAGAGTTGTGACCCAAGTCTTAGCTTAATGTATGAATAAAGCCAAGAGATAGTCGAAGTCATGGCTTAAGTATTGAGTAAAGCCAAGAGAAAGCTAAAGTCATGGCTTAATGTGTGAATAAAGCCAAGAGATGGTCCAAGTCATGGCTTAATGTGTGAATAAAGCCAAGAGATAGTCCAAGTCATGGCTTAAGTACTGAGTAAAGCCAAGAGATAGCGAAAGTTATAGCTTAAGTACTGAGTAAAGCCAAGAGATAGTCCAAGTCATGGCTTAATGTGTGAATAAAGCCAAGAGATAGTTAAAGTCATGGCTTAAGTAGTGAATAAAGCCAAGAGATAGCGAAAGTCGTGGCTTAAGTAGTGAATAAAGCCAAGAGATAGTCGAAGTCATGGCTTAAGTAGTGAATAAAGCCAAGAGATAGCCCAAGTCATAGCCCAAGTCATAGCATAAACCCTAAACATCCTCACTTTTTTCAAAAATCACATTCTATATCGTAACAATGCCCATCAAGATAGCGATAAATAGCATTAGGATGGAAAAACCCCAAACCCAGAAGAATGCGTATTTGATATATCTACCCATATTTATTTCTGCAAGTCCAACGGCTAACCATACTGCTGGTGCGAATGGGCTGACGAATGTTCCGATTACGTTACCTATCATAAGTGAGAAGGCTGTTGATTGTGATGGAACGCCAAATTGACTGGCTGTTGATTCTACTATAGGTAAGATTGCGAAATAATAAGCATCTGTACTTGTTAATAAATCTAAAGGAACACCTAATACACCGATTATAATGTGTAAGTATGGTCCTACAACTGTTGGTAATACTGCAATTAACGATAGCGCAATCGATTCTAACATACCTGTTTCATTAAGTATTCCTAGGAATACACCTGCTGCTAATATAACAGCTGCCATCATTAAGGCATTTGGTGCATGTGCTCTAATACGCTCCATTTGTTCATCGACATCTCTAAAGTTTAATGGTAATGCGACTGCAACACCGAGCATAAATGCAAATTCAGGCGGTACAATATCTAATAACATCATAGCTACGACGATGACTGTAAGTATTAAATTGAGCCAAAGTATGTAAGTATGCTTTGTAGCTTCACCTTTAATAGTAGCATTCTCTTCTTGGTCTTTTTCATAGTTTGCAATAATTTCATCCATATTGATTTTCACAACATCCTCATTAGGAAAAGCTTTAGCAATACGTCTTTTTTCACGGATTCCTAAATAGATAGAGAATAGAATTGCGAGTACGATTCCGACTAATTGAATAGGTATAACTTGATACCATAAGTCGTTGATATTATCGACTTTAAGGACAGAAGCGGTTCTTGCCATTGGTCCGCCCCAAGGTACCATGTTGATAATTGCTGCACTTAATGCAAGAAGTAGTACTAATAAGTATGGGCTCATTTTTAGTGCCCTGTATAATGGTAATAAAGCAGGAATTGCTAATAAGAAAGTAGTGGCACCAGCACCGTCTAATTGTGCAAAAGTACCGATAATCGTTGTGACAATCGCAACGATAATAATATTACCTCGTGTTAATTTAATCATTCCTCTAACAAAAGGTCTGAATAAACCACTATCTGAGATAATACCGAAATAGATAATCGCAAAAATAAACATGATTGCGACATTAAATACTTGATCAATACCGGATTCAACATATTTTCGAATATCTCCAAATCCATGACCAATAACTAATGCGCCAATTACAGGTATTAAAATCATTCCTACAACTGGACTAATTTTCTTCATAATTAACATTGCGACAATTGAAATAATAATAACGAGTCCAACTATTGTCAGCAGCGTATTTGGTTCTTCCATTTTTATCCCCCTCAGTTCAATATAGCGCTTACATTATCAAAAAATTAAAAAGCTTTCTACAACACATTAAAGTGTAATAGAAAGCATATGTTTATTATAACATTTTACATTAAAAAATAATATAATAAATTGAAAATTCTAATAATAATTTAATAATCAATTTCAAATCCTAAATCTTGAATCATGTCATAATCCATTTGATTTGGTTGACCACCAGTAATTAAATAATCTCCAACAAAAATAGAGTTTGCTACCATAAGAGATAATGATTGAAGCGTTCTTAAATTTACCTCACGACCACCAGCAATACGTATTTCTTTCGTAGGATTAATGAGCCTAAACATACATAGAATTCTAATACATTTCATAGGCGTTAAGTCATCCATACTACCAAATTTCGTACCTTTTATAGGGTGTAAGAAATTGACTGGAATACTATCAGCATCTAATTGATTCAATGTAAAAGCCATATCGATAATATCTTCGTCAGATTCACCCATACCACAAATCACACCAGAACATGGAGAGATATTCTTTTCCTTCATTATATTAATTGTATTTACGCGATCATCAAAACTATGTGTTGTCACAACTTCATCATGATAATTAGCACTAGTATTTATATTATGGTTATATCGGTCTACACCACTTTTTTTAAGGGACTCTGCCTGTTGTTCATTTGTTAATCCGAGACAAGCACAAACCTTAAGTTGAGGATGATTTCTTTTAATTTGTTCAACAGAATCAGTAATGTGAGAAACCTCTTTATCACTAGGACCACGACCACTCATAACAATACAGTATGTTCCAATTTTATTTTCAGAAGCCACTTTAGCACCATCGACAATTTGATTCTCTGGAATAAGTGCATATCGTTGAGATTTTTGTTTAACATCTCTTGATTGACCACAGTAACCACAGTCTTCAGGACAAATACCACTTTTGGCATTTAAAATCATATTCAGTTTTACTTTTTTACCATAATAATGATATCGAACTTTATAAGCTTCTTGAACAAGTGTTAATGTATCAATCGATTCATCTAGATAAATTTTTAAAGCCTCATCAAAAGTTAAGTGATGACCATTAATGATGTTATTTCCTAATGTCATTAAAATTCCCCCTCTTTAATTATTAATAGAATACTAATAATATTCTTTGTTGTAAACCTAAATTATTAAAAGGTTAACAATTAAGTGCTAATTACTAAAATATGGTAGAAATTACAATGAACTAGTGATAGCATATATACTGAAAGATTTAAATTATATATAGGAGAGATAAAATGAAAAAGTTTAAGTCAGTCATCATATATAGTAGTTTAGCTTTATTGCTTGTAGGATGCGGAAACGAAGAAAGTTCAGCAAGTAAAGATAATGAGCACAATCAATCAGAACAGAAGGCAAATAAACATGAAAATGCAAAGTTGCCAACTGTTGTATTTGAATCTGATTTAACAAATGAAAAATTATCAAAGTCAGAAATACATAAAAGTATTCAACGTTATTTAGATACAAATGAAAGTATTTATAAAGTGACAACAAAGATTGAAGAAAAAGTATGGGACGAACAACCTTTAACGAAGAGAGAAGCAGATCAATTAGAAGAAGGTAGAAAACTTTTAGAAAAGAATGACCAGAACTTCTCGAATTATATAGAAAATAATACTCTCCCAAAAGGTTATCAAAAAGAAACAAATAGAATCAGTCAGTACTTTACCAGTTACAATCAAACAATTAAAAATTTAGATCAACAAGTGCAAAAAATAGAAGATAAAGCAGAAAAAGGTACCATCTCAACAAAAGATATAAAAGATATCGTACCATATAGTCAAAATGTAAATGGCAGACAACAAGCAAAAATAGAAAAATTCCTTAAACAAATCAATGTGAAGACGAATGCGTTTAAAAGGTAAAAGGTTATTATGAAAGATGGTGGTCGTATGCAGAAGAGATTATTGGATAATCAAACACTAATAAGAGGAGCAAGCTTGTTTTTAATCTTTGTAATTGGAGCACTTTTATATTCATTTATGTCACTTCCGAAAATGCTTATTTTCATGGTTCCATTGTTTATATTATTGGTGCTATTTTGTGATTGGTTAAGAGGTGTAGAAGAAGCTAAGAACATAAAACGTTTTATGACCTATAGGGTAATTGTACTCTTAATTGGTGTTGTATTATTGGTTCAATATTTTTTAAGTATGTATCGAGAAGAAGTAAAGTATTTATACTTGTTTGCGTGGTTTATAATATCATTTATTGCTGACTTTATTGAGAAGAAAGGTTTCATTAAACAAAACAATGTGAACACGAATTTGGATAAAAGCTAAAGGTTACTTTGAAAGTGGTGGTTGTATGATGAAACAATTAATAAAAAATAGAGAGTTATTAACGGTGGTATTTGTTTTTATCTTGATAGGCATATGTTTGTTACTGAGTTTATTCCTAAATCTTGAACAAATTTTGATATGTATAGCTCCTGTACTAATCATTTTCTTGATTTTTAGAGATTGGCTAAAGGGAAAAGAGGAAGCAAAAAAGTTGAAGCATTTTATGTTATTTAGACTCCTCATTAACATAATAATCTTTGTATTAATGATTCTATATATTTTCAGTTCATACCAAAGTGATGGAAGCCCAAATATTTTGTATATGCTCGGCTGGTGTATAGTTATCTTTATCGGCTTTATTATTGAAAATAAATATTTCATAAAAAAAGAATCAGGTAAATAACAATCAAGAAACTTAAAAGGCTGGGACAGTAAGATCTGTCTCAGCCTTTATGATATTTAATATTTTGCTTTTAATTGTTCTTTTTCAATGTCAGATATAAATGCATGATCTAATGCTTTAATATTAATGTCTTTCATTTCTACTATTGATAATAATTGATGGTTGTACAAGAGTTGATATTCTTGGTTTAGGTTTGTATTCGAAACTGTTCTATTATCTGTATTAATATTAAATGGGATACCTTGCTCTATGAGCTTTCTAATATTAAGTTCTTCTACTGATTGGATTGCTTTTGTTTGTAAGTTACTCGTTGGGCAAATTTCTAATAATGCGTTGTGTTGTTTAATATATGATAATGCTTGATTATCTTGAATTGCTGCAACGCCATGTCCTATTCTTCGTGCACCGAGTTCGATTCCTTCTATTATATTATGTATACATCCACATTCACCGGCATGCAATGTTAAGTAATGGCCAGAATCTGTAGAATGTTGTATAGCTTCCTGTATGACCTTTGTTGGAAAGGCTTCTTCAGGACCTGCAAAATCAAAACCTACAATATGACGATTGTTTGTATTTAACTGGTCTACTGATTTAAATAGGTCGATGTTTGTTTGGTTGTCGTGATGTCGCATGCCACAAATTAGCAAATTGACTTTAATATCATATGTATGTTCAGCTTCGATTGCTCCGTTGTTAACAGCTTCTAATATTTCTTCAATGTTTAAGCCTTTATCTGTATGGAAAAGTGGTGCAAATCGGATTTCTATATATTTAACGTTGTCGTGATGTGCTTGTCGTGCGACGTCGACAACAGCTTTTTCTAAGCTATCTTTTGTTTGTAGCACTTTTAAAATGGTGTCGAAAGATTTTAAGTAGTCGTCTAAGCTTTCACAATTTTGATCTACTTGAATATCTTCTAAATTAATAGATACATGTTGTTCTCGTGCGAGTTGTTGGATTAATTCGATGCTGACAGATCCGTCTAAATGACAGTGTAACTCTGTTTTTGCTACTTCGTTTATTGTAGACATTAGGAATATCCTTTCTTTATCTATGAGTATGATTTTTAAATATAGTTATATATTATAAACAATTTCAGAAATATCTGGTAGTATTTAGCACAAATGTGTAGATTTTGTGATTGAATATATGAAAATATTAGTTTTTTATTTGAAAATTCTTGGTATCCAATTATTAAAAATGCTATATTTATAGAATATTTTAATAATTATAGGTTGAAAATTTAGAACATACATATTAAGAAGGGTCAGACATGAATAATAATTTAAAAAGAGAGTTAACGTCAAGACAAATGCAAATGATTGCGATTGGTGGCACAATTGGTGTTGGTCTATTTATGGGTGCATCAAGTACGATTAAGTGGACAGGACCATCCGTGTTATTAGCTTATGCGATTGCAGGTGTATTTGTATTTTTAATTATGAGAGCTTTAGGTGAAATGGTTTACGTTTATCCAGATACAGGTTCATTTGCTAAGTTTGCAAATGATTATATTCATCCGTCATTTTCATTTGTAACAGCTGCAAGTAGTACATTTAATTGGATTATTGTCGGTATGAGTGAGGTTATAGCAGTAGGTTCGTATTTTAAATTTTGGTGGCCAGATTTACCTTCATGGATACCAGGTTTAGCTGTCGTTCTTATATTGCTTTCTGCAAACTTAGTTTCTGTTAAGTGGTTTGGTGAATTTGAATTTTGGTTTGCCGCTGTAAAGGTCGTAACGATTATATTAATGATTATTGCAGGTTTAGGCTTAATAATTTTCGGAATAGGTAATAACTTTAATCCGATTGGTGTTAGTCATTTATGGGATCGTGGTGGTTTCTTTACTGGTGGTCTAAGTGGTTTCTTCTTTGCATTATCTATTGTATTTGGTTCCTATATTGGTATCGAATTAATTGGTATTACTGCCGGTGAAACGAAAGATCCACAGAAAAATATTGTAAAAGCCATTAACGGTGTTGTATGGAGAATATTAATATTCTATATCGGTTCGATTTTCGTTATTGTAACGGTTTATCCATGGGATGAAGTGAATCAAATTGGTTCACCGTTTGTTGCAACATTTGCAAAAGTAGGTATTACGGCTGCCGCAACAATTATTAACTTTGTTGTAATTACAGCAGCAATGTCAGGTTGTAACTCTGGTATTTTTAGTACGAGTCGTATGCTTTATACGTTGTCTAAACAAAAACAAATTTCTCAAATATTCTATAGAACGAATAAAAATGGTGTCCCTCATATTGCTGTTATCGCAGTATCTATCGGTATTTTCTTCGGAATCGTCTTAGATATTGTATTACCACTATTATTAGGTAAAGATACGAATATATTTGTATATGTGTTCAGCGCAGGTGTGCTTCCAGGTATGGTGCCATGGTTCGCTATTTTAATTAGTCATATGAATTTTAGAAAGAGAGAACAAATTAAAGACCATCCATTTAAAATGCCATTCGCGCCGGTCAGTAATATTATCACAATTATTATGCTTATACTGGTTGTTATTGGTATGATGTTCAATGGTGAAACACGAATTTCAGTCATAATCGGAATCGTATTTATCGCGATTGTTAGTTTGTACGCATTTATTAAAAAGCCATAATATATGAATAAAAATACATGTGCATTTTATTTGCATATGTATTTTTTTATAGTCTGAATTAAAAATTATAGTAAAGTTATTTGATAACTATGAATTGTTATATAACAGTTAAATAAAGGGTTTTATAAAATAAATATTCAAAATTGACTATAGACATCATTTTCTGAATATTATATAATTGATAACAGTTATCAATTAATAGGAGGACATCATGAATAAATATTCAAGAATTTTTATGGCGGTATTAGTTGTTTCGGCAATGTTTCTAGCAGCGTGTGGCAATAATAAAGGTAGTGAAGCAGGTGCTAAGAAATCTGAAACGATAGAAATAAAAGATGAATTAGGTACTCAAAAAGTTAAGAAGAATCCTAAAAATATTGTCGTATTAGAGTATTCTTTTGCAGATGCGGTTAAAAATCTTGGCAATACACCAGTTGGTATTGCGGACGATAATAAGAAAGAAATTATTAAAAAATTATATGGTGAAGATGTGAAATATACATCAGTTGGTACGCGTAAACAACCAAACTTAGAATCTATCAGTTCACTTAAACCAGATTTGATTATAGCGGATGTTCAACGTCATAAAGGTATAAGTGAAGACTTGAAGAAAATTGCACCAACACTTGTATTGAAAAGTAGAGAAGCAAGCTATGATGATGTGAATGGTTCATTTAAAACAATTGGTAAAGCTTTAGGTAAAGAAGATAAAGCTAAACAATTACTTGAAGATCAAGATGCAAAAATTAAAAAAGCTAAAGATAAAGTAACTACTAAAGAAAACAAAGGTGAAAAAGTATTGATTGCAGTTGCGAGAGAAGATGCATTTCAAGCTCATACATCTACTTCTTATGCTGGCCAGCTATTAACGAAATTGGGATTAGATAATGCTGTAGAATCTAAAAATGCATATGAAGATGTTAATTTAGAAAATTTATCTAAAATTAATCCGGATAAAATCATTTTTACAACTGATAAAAAGAATCCAATAACAGATGATTGGAAAGAAAAAGCGATTTGGAAAGACCTTAAAGCATATAAAAAAGGTCAAATATATCAAGTAGATAGAGACTTCTGGACGAGATTCAGAGGTATCAATGCCAATGAATATATCATAAAAGATTTACAAAAATATAACGAAAAGAAATAAATACTTGAACAATGAACGTACATACAATTGTCCGTTCATTGTTTTATTTCTGAGTTGAGTTGGTGATGTTATGAAAAAAGAAACAGTAATCATTATAGTATCAGTCATAATTTTAATTTTAGGGATTTTTATAAATTTAAGCTTTGCTTCATCAATTATGAGTTTTAAAACGATATTTCATGCTTTATTACATAATGATCACTCGAAAGATACATTAATTATTAGAACGGTAAGACTACCAAGACTATTAGTTGCGATTATGGTTGGCGTGAGTTTAGCTTTAGCAGGTACAATCATGCAAGGTATTACGAGGAATGCACTTGCTTCACCTCAAACATTTGGTATTAATGCTGGTGCTTCATTAGTGCTCGTGGCGGCATTGGTTTTCTTTCCTGAATATAATGGTAACCAAAGTGCGTATATTGGCTTTATTGGTGCGATTTTAGGTGGCGTGATTGTTTATACCTTTATTTATGGACACGAGAATAATCAAGTTCGTTTAGCCTTAGCGGGTATGACCATTCATTTGTTACTATCTTCGGTCACTGAAGTATTGATATTAATGAATGAAAATGCCACAGATATTCTATATTGGTTAACAGGTTCTTTAAACGGTAAAGATTGGGATAGTGTGGAAGTCTTATTACCATGGTTTGTAATCGGTACGATTATCACCATTATGTTAGCGAGACATTTAACGGTTATTTCACTTGGTGATGATTTAGCTACAAGTTTAGGTGTTTATAAGAAAATGATTTATATTATATTTGGTTTAATGGTTATTATTTTAGCAGGTTCATCTGTATCTGTTGCAGGTCCAATTGGTTTTGTAGGGTTAATTGCACCTCATATATCTAAGAGGTTGATTAGAGGCGGTTATGAAAGACATATTATATTAACGGCACTGATTGGTGCGGTATTACTCGTATATTCAGATGCGTTATCACATATTATTGCATATCCTTATGAATCGCCCGTTGGGATTGTAACAGCTTTAATAGGCGGTCCATTCTTCCTTTACTTATGTAAAAATGGAAGGAGTGTTCAAAAAGGATGAAACTTAAATGGAAATATATCATCGTTTCACTCGTACTATTGGTCGCATTATTCATTAATCTACAAGTTGGTTCTCAGTTTATAAGTATATCAAAGATTATATCTACATTTATTGGTTTTTCAGATGATTATGATTTTGTCATTTATAATTATAGATTGCCAAGAATGATTCTTTCGTTAATAGGTGGGTGTTTATTAGGTGTATCTGGAGCAATTGTCCAAAGCATACTGAGAAATCCTTTAGCATCGCCAGATATTATTGGTGTCACAAAAGGTGCAGGATTGTTTGCGGTTGCGCAAACATTATTGTTACCAGCACTACCATTTTATTTCTTAGGTATTGCTTCATTTATTGGTGCAGTTGTACTCATCATGCTTATAATGCTTATCGGTAAATTGTTCCAAGCAAGTACATACACAATAGCATTAATAGGTGTTGCTTTAAGTGCGATATGTCAGGCAGGTCTTCAATATTTTATGATCAGATATCCAGACAATATTAATACGACATTATTGTGGTTGTCAGGAAGTGTATGGGGACGTAATTATGATGACTTATGGTTCTTTATACCTGGAGTTGTGGTGTTGCCGCTTATTTTCTTATTTGCTCGTAAAATTGACATATTAAGTTTAGGAGATGAATCTGCTGTCAGTTTAGGAGAAAAAGTATCGCTCATTAGAAATGTATATCTTGTAATGGCAGCAATTTGTGTTGGTTCTGTTGTGTCAGTAACAGGAACAATTGGCTTTATAGGGTTAATTGCACCTCATATAGCAAGGCTACTAGCAGGACCAAAAGCCATTAAATTGTTACCATTGTCAGCTTTAATAGGTTCAATATTCCTATTAGTAGCAGACGCAATAGGTAAAGGGTTGTTTCCTCCACTCGAAATTCCTGCAGGTGTTGTAACAGCCATTATAGGTGCACCTTATTTCTTATATTTATTAAAAAAATCTCAAAGTGTATAGAGAGTTATTTAGCCGAAACAGTCAGGATTGTTTCGGCTCTTTGATAGGCAAAAATATTTCTTGAGAAATATTGCTGTGATAACATTGCATTAAAAAGAATATTAAGGAAGTGTAAGTATGTCTAATCAATCTGCTTTATTAGTTATGGATATGCAAAATGGTATTGTTGGTAGCTTATCTAATTCGAGTGAAATCATTGATAAAAATAAAAAGGCTATCGAAAGTGCTAGGAAACATCAAATCCCAGTTATTTTTGTGAGAGTAGCTTTTTCAAAAGGATTTTATGAAGTGTCGCCTTACAACAAATCATTTTCACGTATTAAAGCAAGTGGACAACAAATGAGTGTGAATGACGCATCAACTCAAATTATAGACGAACTTGCACCAAATGAAGATGAAGTCGTTGTTACAAAACATCGCTTTAGCGCTTTTACAGGTAGTAATTTAGAAGTGTTATTGCGTGGTATGCAAGTGGATCACCTTATTTTAACAGGTGTTGTAACAAGTGGTGTTGTGTTATCTACTTTAGTTGAAGCGGCAGATAAAGACTTTGAATTAACAGTCTTATCAGATGCGATGACAGACAGAGATATTGAAACACATCAATTTCTAATTCATAAGATTTTTCCTAGGTATGCGGAAGTAACTGAGACGATAGAATGGTCAAATACAATCGTATAGATAGGAGATAATTTTTATGCGTCAAGTTTCGAGTGAAGAAGCCTTTAATACGAAACTATACCCACCGATGATTTTAGGATCAATATTGAATCCGATTAATTCTTCTATGTTAGCTGTTGCACTTATACCAATTGCACAAGCCTTCGGTATACCTTTTTATCAAACAACATGGCTTGTGTCATCGTTATATTTAGCAACAAGTATTGGTCAACCGGTTATAGGTAAACTTATAGATATATTTGGTCCAAGAGGATTATTTTTATTTGCTACAAGTTTAGTAGGAGTAGCGAGTTTGATTGCGATTTTTACACCATCTTTTTATGGATTAGTATTAGCAAGATTTCTTATAGGTATTGGTACTTGTGCAGGTTATCCTTCAGCAATGTATTTAATCAGTTATGAGGGCAAGCGCACAGGTAAAGATAGTCCAAGTAAAATATTAACAATGCTATCTATATCCAATCAGACAATTTCTGTTATTGGTCCAACAATCGGTGGTTTGTTAATTCATAGTGGCGGTTGGCAAGCTATATTCTTAGTCAATATTCCACTTTCCATCCTTTCATTCATATTTGGATTTTTATATTATCCAAAAGTTGAAAGTCTAAAGAAATTAAATGCATTAAAAGAACAGATAGACTTTATAGGTATAACGTTGTTTACAATTACTTTAACAACATGGATGATTTTCTTTATGGAGCCAGATCAATCCATTTTTTATCTATTTATAATTGGACTGTTCAGTTTGATTGCTTTTATTATCATGGAACTCAAATCTAAAAAACCATTTATTGATCTAAGAGTACTTGCTCACAATGGTGCTTTAAATAATACTTATATAAGATCACTTCTTACAGCTGTTATTTCTTATAGTGTGCTATATGGATATGTTCAATGGCTAGAAGAGGGGAGAGGATTGACTGCAGCACATGCAGGACTCATGATGTTACCTCAATTCTTGGTTGGGATTTTTATGGCACAATTAACAGGTACAAGGCTATCAATTAAGTTCAAACTATATTTAGGCACAATTTGTGCACTCATAACAATGATAGGCTTCCAATTTATTCATGCCGATACACCATTATGGATATTAATATTATTAGCTGCAATTTTTGGTGTGCCACAAGGATTATTAAATTTAGCAAATCAAAATGCACTTTATCATCAAGCACCAAAATCAATGATAGGCATGTCAGCAGGATTATTAAGAACTGCGATGTATATCGGTGCAATCGTATCATCCACGCTCATTAGTACTCTATTCAAAGGTGACCACATCACAAATGGTATACATGAATTAGGTCTATTCTGTATGCTGATAGGCATAGTTATCATCATTCTAACCTTTGTCAGTAGACGTTCATTAAGCACAAGGTAGACTGCGGGTTGTCTGAAGTTAGAGAGAGGGGAGTGTGTTTAGGAGTGGTTGCTTTAAGTTAGATGTCTTGGCTTAAGTACTGAGTAAAGCCAAGAGATCGCTAAATTCATGGCTTAAGTCCTGAATAAAGCCAAGAAACCACCCAATTTCACATTCCTCATCAAAAAAAGAGCTAGGACATTTATCCTAGCTCTTTTCATATTTATTTCATTTCTTTAAATGCTTTTAAGAATATTTCTCTTTGTTTTTCTAATGAAATTGGATCGTTATATTGAGTTTCTGTTACATCAAATTTAACGACGTGATTATTTTTCTTAGCTTCTGTATTTGCCCAAACATTTGTATCTTCGAATGGTGCTTTCTGATTTCCGTTTGCTGCGATTACAACAAAATCACCTAAATATTTATCGAATTCTTCAGGTGTTATTGTGATAGCATTTGTTTTTTCTGTTGCTTTTTTTAGGTCTTTTGGTTGTTTCAAGCCCCAACCGCTATATAAAATTTCAGTACCTCTACCTAATTCATCACTGAATGCCATAAGTCCTTTTGGTGTTTGTTGTAAGACTGTTGCTGTTTTTCCTTTGGTAAGTGGTTCTAAATCTTTTTTATCATCTTTAAGTTTTTTATCCCATTCTTTAATCCACTCTTTAGCTTGGTCTTCTTCGCCGACTAATTCTGCTAATTTAGTTGTATTATCTTTATATGTAGAAGTCATTGCATCAAAAGTAACGGTAGGTGCAATTTTTTTGAGTTTATTAAGGTTTTTGTCTTGTGCACTTGTAATAATGAGATTTGGTTTTGTTTTTGCAACTTGTTCAACATTTGTTTGATCTATTTTTTTAGCATCTTTCGTAACATCTTTAAGTACCTTATTTTGATTAATAAATTCTGGTACTGCTACTGGTGTATGTTTGAACTTAACTAATGCGCCGACATATGTAGGATGTAATACTGTAATTCGTTTAGGATCTTTTGGTACATCAACTTTCTTACCATTATCCATCGTAAACGACTTTGTATCAGAGCTTGAATCTTTCTTACTACTTGAATCTTTATTGTCATTGTTGTTCCCGCATGCTGCAACAAATAAAATTAACGTTAATACTAAAATTAATACCTTTTTCATTAAAAAACCTCCCCAATTCATTGATATTGATAATCTTTCTCAATTGTATCAAAATATTGTGATTATACAATAGGTTTTGCAAAATTTAAAGAGTGCAATTATTTGAATATCATATTTTTACCATGTATATTTAACGTAGTAAATTCGATTGGAAAGGAGTGAAGGCGTAATGGAATGGCTCATAGGTTTATTAGGTGAAGAGATATTAATTAATTATGTTGCATTTAGCATACATTATTTCATTCCTGTGTTATTAACGCTCTTGTTTGTCTACTTGCAAATGCAAGCAAACATCAAGCTCCACAAAGATTGGATTGTAAGATTTTCAACTGAAGTAGAGGATCAATACATTTTTGAATGGATAGTCCCTATTTTAAAGTGGAGAACACGTTGCTTATCCAAGACCGTCGATGAAGAAGACGCTAGTCCAATATATTAACGCATAATTAATATATTGGAGGAGAAATTTTGAAAAAATTATATACAGTTTTAGCATTTTTAGCAGTATCGATATTACTAAGTGGATGTGCACCACAAGAAGGTGGTGTATTTTATACTTCATTAGTAGAACCATTCATTTATTTGATTAAATTCTTTTCATCATTCTTTAATAATAGTTACGGCATTGGCATTATCATCGTTACCATATGTGTAAGACTAATTGTTATGCCGTTTATGTTGCGTTCTTTTAAAGGACAGAAGAAAATGCAATTTAAAATGAAGAAAATAAAACCACAAATGGATGAAATTAATGAGAAGATGAAATCAGCTAAAGATGAACAAGAACGTGCGCAATATAGCCAAGAAATGATGGCTTTATATAAAGAACATGGCGTAAATCCTTTAAATATGGGATGTTTACTAATGATTATACAGATGCCGATACTAATGGCATTGTACTTTGCAATATCTCATAATGATGCACTTGCAAGTCATAGTTTCGCATGGTTTAACCTTGGTACACCAAATATATTTATGGCTCTGATTGCCGGAGCACTCTATTTATTACAAGCATATTTATCAACAAAATATTTACCAGAAGAATCAAAAGGACAAATGAAATACATTATGTATATCAGTCCAATTATGATATTTATTGTAAGTATGAGCACACCAGCAGCACTGCCATTATATTGGAGTGCAAGTGCGATCGTACTCATCGTTCAACAATATATATCTAATAAATACTTTAATTATCACGAAGACGAACTTCAAACAAGTTCATAAATAACAAAAGACGCTCAAGAATTGAGCGTCTTTTTATGAATAAAAAACATAAAAAATAACCTTCTATTCGCTTTAGCGTGCATATAGAAGGTTATTAAAATTATGTACAGCTACCGTCACTTAAACGGGCTTGTTGAGGTAACGTGTTCCAGCACGTTACCTTTATTTGATTATAGAATATCATGAAAAAATACAATTTATCTAGTGACTTAAACACCTGAAGCTCAATTCTCGAGCTTCTTTTTCTTTCTTCTCTTAATGATTTCATATGTAATCAAAATAACAACAATCACCATCATAGGGTATATTCTGTAATCGGAAGAAACAAATAATCTAATTAAGATGAATGCGATAATTAATGAGCTAAACTGTATTAAGTATTCTTTAGTAAAGATATTATATCTATCTTTTTTATATTTATTATTTTCTAAAACTAGTGGTGTAGCTACTGATATTCCTATTATTGCACCAATTAATGTCGCTAAATCCACTTTGTTGAAGATAATAAGTTGGGTTAATACAAGGATTGAAATCATATACAATCCATACGTCACACTATAAAACAACTTCTCCTTCATCCTTCTCAGCTCCTTAATTTAAATGGATTTTGAAGTTTACACCTTTTGTAGTGGGCATAATTTTAAAGGTTCCGTTATGAAATGTGATGCAATCCATAATGATCGTTGAACCGATACCGTGTCCTTCTTTGTTGTCTTTTGTTGTGTAATTTGAATGAAGCATATGTTTCTCTGTCGTCTTACTTATGCCAACACCGTCATCTTTATAATTAATTTCTAAACCTTCATTTATATTCTTAATGTTGATTTCAATGTTTGGATTACGTTTATTATGATCGATACTATTATCTATAAGGTTCATCATCATACGTTCAAAATATAGTTTATTGCCATAAAATCTTTGTTCTGTTAACTGATTGATAATTTCAAGTTTGTCGTATTGTATGATCCTTTTCAGCTGCTTTAATGTTTCTGTAATATCGAATGATTCTTTATGAATGGTCATTTGATCTGTTTCATATCTGAAGTTATTGTTTAAACTATCAATCAACTCAGTCATATATGCAGCTTTGTCTGAAATTAAAATTGCATATTTCTTAGTATCTATTTCTTCTGATGATAATAGTTTGGCGTAACCATAAATAGATGTTAAAGGTGATTTTAAATCATGAGATAGCTGATTAAGCCATTTCTCGCGGTAGTAATTAATTTGATTTTGATAAATTTTATCTTCAGTCAGTTGTAGGTTTAAGCTTTCTACAGAATCATTCAGTTCTTTAAATAATTTTTTGCTTCTTTTGTTGTAGTGTTTAGAGCTTGGTTTAAACAATTTACCTTTAGAAAGGTTTTCTATCCAATCCGTATAGAAGAATAATGGCTTAGAAAGTCTTTTAGAAATGATAAATGCGAAAATGATTACTAAAATCATGTTGAGTAAAAGTAATAACAAATAAGATAGGGCTAAAAATTTAAATGTCTTGTTTTCGATATCATTAAACTCATCTGTATATTGAACTTTATGATAAGCAGGATTATCTATAAATGTTAATTGATTATCCTTTTCGACATGATAATATTTATTGTAATTATTGATATACAAGCTACTTATTAATTTTTTAGTATCAATTTCTTCTATTGAATGTATGTGATGGTTGTGCGATTTTGGATAAATTAATATAACGCTATAGTCATCGCTTCTAAAAGGAATGGCTTGTGTATTGTATAAGTTTTTAATAATTTTATTTTTTAAATTCATTTGTTTTTTAGGATAAAGGACATTGGCATCTTTATCGACAATATACAACTGAACATGATTGTCTTTTAATTTTTGTTTTAAATCATCATTTAGTTTATAGCCGTTTTCTTCATTTGATATTGAAAAATCCATATAAAAATCATCAACTTCTTCTATATCGGAATAAGCAATTTTTACAACGTTTGTAAAGAAAAGCCATATGCCAATAACACCTATAATAAAAGTAATCGTAAGAAAAATAAAAATGTATTTTGTGAATTTCCATGTGAACCTTTTATTCATTTCATTAACCTCTGTATATGTAACCTTTACCTCGAACTGTCTGTATCAGTTGAGGATTATTCGGGTCATCTTCTATTTTTTTGCGTAATGTTCGAATGTGTACCATTAATGTATTGTCATCCACACTTACGGAATACCCCCATACACGTTCGTATATTTGACTCTTCGTCAAAACTTGATTTTTATTTTTAATAAAATATGCGAGAAGGTCATACTCTCTTGAAGTCAGATTAGCTTTCTTATTATTTGTAATGACGTCAGTTGTATCTAGATTGACTTGCAAGTTCTTATTGTGATGCGTATTGATATTTTTAATATGTACAGATACGCGATAAGCAAGCTCAATAGGATCAAATGGTTTCTTCACATAATCTACGGCACCATTTTCAAACCCTTTATAAACATCCAAATCTGAATCTTTCGCTGTCACGATTATAAGTTTTGTATCTTCATGTTTAATATATTTGACGAGTTCATAGCCGTTTTCTGATTTTAAGTTTAAATCAAGCAACACGATATCAAAGCGATGCGCTTTTAATTTCGCTTCAGCTTCTGGTTTGTCACTTGCTAAATATATATCACCTAATTGTTTATTGGATAAGGATATTTTTATCAATGTTTGTATATCTAAGTCATCTTCTACTATTAATATTTTGGCAGTCATTTTTACACCTCTATATAATTGTATATTTTCATTTTATATGTATCTACAGGTATATGTAAAATTAAGTCAGATTTAAGGTTTATATAAGTCAGATTTTATTTTAACTTGCTAATATAATATGTGAGGTGAATAGAATGAACAGAATAGAAGTTGCTGATGCACTAAGAGGGTTTAGTTTATTTGGCATATTTATGGCCAATTTATTAATTTTTCAATTTGGTTTAACAGGGCAATTGTACATAGATCAATATCATTTAAGTGGTGTGAATCAAACCATTTATTATGTTATCAAGATTATATTTGAAGGTAGCTTTATGCCTATTTTTGCGATTTTATTTGGATTTTCTTTAGATAAGCTTTATCAATCTATGAAAAGTAAACAAATTAAACGTCCAAGAATTAAACTGTTAAGAAGAGCCATATTCTTATTAATATTAGGTAGTTTACATGCTTATTTTATATGGGAAGGAGATATCTTATTTGGTTATGCACTATCAATGTTAATCGTGATTCCATTTATATCATTGAATCGTAAATTTTTTAAATGGGTTACGATCGTTGGATTTGGGATGATATTAGCGTTGTCGATTGTTTCTTTATTTGATACTTCCGGTCCTATTATTGAAACAAGTGATAAAGCTTCGTATGTGCACGAAGTTAAAACATTATTTAGTGAAGGTAGTTATTGGGACATTCGTGAAGCGGATGACAATATTAAAGATCCACAATTCATGCAATTAAAATCAATGCTTGGCGATAATATAGGATGGTTATTTGTAATGATTTTCTTTATAGAAGTTCCATATTTCACACTAGGCATATGTTTATCTAAATATAAATGGTTTGAAAAACGTATCGAAGACCAACGCATTTCTAAATGGTTTATATATCTTATACCAGTATCGATATTAGGGAAGTCCTCTTATTTATGGTTATCGAATGAAAATGCGGCTGAGAGTATCACAATGATATTCGGTATATTGTTAGCGATTGGCTTTATTTGTTTATTTAAATACTTATATCAAACGTATCAACAAAACGTAATATTTAGAGGGTTTGAAAGTCTCGGTAAAATGTCGTTATCTATGTATATTTTACAAAGTATTATCGGAACACTCATATTATATGGCTATGGATTAGGATTCTTCGGAAAAGATGTACTTTTAGTGACGACGATTAGTTTTATTTTAATTTATGTATTACAAATGCTTTTAGCATCATGGTATCAAAAGCATTGGCGATATGGTCCGCTAGAATATATACTTCGAATGTTTACACATTGGAAAATTAAAGTAGGAAAAAGGAGATGAAATAATAATGATAGAAATAGTTAAGAAAGTCGCACGCATATTATTTGTCGTATTTTCAGGACTATTAGTTGCAAGATATGTCATTCAGCAGCTGAATCAATTTACTAATTTGCATTTAAGCTGGTTCTATTTAGAACATGTGCCATATAGTTTCATTATCATTGTTATTTTATACTTCATCTGTATTGTAGTTTATAGTTCATTGCGTACATATGGACAAAGTGATTAGTTTAAATATATAAAGAAAAGGAGCAGGACGTATTGTCCAGCTCCCTTTTTTGATTGCTATTCTTTTGGCTTAATAGATTTAACATTTTTAAATCCACTTTTCATACTTGCAAGGTGTTCCATAAAATCATGCCACTCTGTACCAGCTTCTTCAAACGTTTGCTGTAATAATTCATTTTGCGCTTGGTTCAATTTATGAACTAAAGCACTACCTTCTTCTGTAGGGTATAAATGTTTTACACGTCTATCATTGTCAGAATCTACATATCTAATTAATTTTTTTTCTTTTAATTTTTTTAATGAAGCGTGGGATGCTTGTTTAGATATTTCAAGTGTATCTAATAAATCTTTAATTGTTATACCTGGCATTTGATCTATAAAAAATAAAAATCTATGATGCTGTCTGTTCATGCCATGATTTTTAATAATATCGTCAGCTGTATTGATAAATGTTTTGTACGCGAAATAAAAAAGCATATGATCATAATTGTTTTTATTATCCATCGTGTCGACTCCTTTTCAACTATTATAAAGGATAGTTGTTAAAATTTCATTTTTAGGTCAATGATATTGACTTAATTTCAAAGTAGGTATATACTAAGAATTGTTATAGCGATTATTAAACATTTGATATTTAATCAAAGGTTTATTTTTTACATTAATAGGTCAACTATATTGACTTAAATTGATTCGTAAAAATAGAAAAGGAGAATCGGATATGAAAAAACGTGTTGGGGAATATTTAATGGATTCATTAAGTACAGCAGGAGTAGAAAAAGTATTTGGTGTTCCTGGAGATTTTAATTTAGCATTTTTAGATGATATTGTAAGTAGAGAAGATATGGAATGGGTAGGCAATACGAATGAATTAAATGCAAGTTATGCTGCGGATGGATATGCAAGAATGAATGGTATCAGTGCAATGGTCACTACATTTGGAGTTGGTGAACTAAGTGCAGTTAATGGTATTGCAGGATCTTATGCAGAACGCGTGCCAGTAATAGCTATTACAGGGGCACCAACAACAGTTGTTGAAGAAGCGGGTAAATATGTTCACCATTCATTAGGTGAAGGTAAGTTTGATAGTTATAGAAAAATGTTTAAAGAAATTACAACTGCTCAAGGTTATATAACAGTAGAAAATGCTCAGACTGAAATTCCAAGATTAATTAATGCAGCATTAGCTGAAAAAAGACCTGTCCATATACATTTACCAATCGATGTAGCACAAGCAGAAATTGAAGTTGAAGAAGCTTTCAAACCAGCCGAAATAATCAATCAAGATGTTTCTCAATACATCGAAATGGTACAACAAAAATTAAAAACAGCTCAGCAACCTGTTATCATTACTGGTCATGAAATTAATAGCTTTAAATTACATGATGAATTAGAACGCTTTGTTGAACTAACACAAATTCCAGTTGCACAACTTTCTTTAGGTAAAGGTGCATTTAATGAAGAAAGTCGTTATTATATGGGTATTTATGATGGTAGTATCGCAGAAGAAGATATTAGAAATTATGTAGATAACAGTGATGCTATTTTAAATATTGGTGCTAAATTAACAGATTCAGCGACTGCAGGTTATTCTTATGGATTTGATATTGATGATGTCGTAATGATCAATCATTTAGATTTCAAATTAAATGATACAACTTCATCAAAATTTACATTACCAAGTCTAATGAACGGATTACTTGATATAGAATATAAAAATGAAGCACATTTCCCAGAAAATAATCGTCCAGAAAAAGGTGATTACACAGTTGATAATGCACCACTCACACAAGAAACTTACTTTAAAATGATGCAAGATTTTATCGGATTAGATGATATAATTTTAGCAGAACAAGGTACTTCATTCTTCGGTGCGTATGACCTTAACTTATACAAAGATAATACATTTATTGGACAACCATTATGGGGATCAATCGGTTATACATTACCAGCAACAATCGGTACACAAATGTCTAATTTATATAGAAGAAATATCCTATTAATTGGTGATGGTTCATTACAATTAACAGCACAAGATATATCAACAATGATTAGAAATGACCTTAAACCTGTTATTTTTGTTATTAATAATGATGGATACACAGTTGAAAGAAAAATCCACGGCGAACACCAAGTATATAATGATATTCAAATGTGGGACTACAAAATGTTACCAGCCGTATTTGGCGGTAAAGATACAGTAGCCGTACACGACGTAGAAACATCTGCCGATTTAGAAAATGTATTCTTAAAAATTAACAATGAACCTAATCAAATGCATTTCATAGAAGTGAAAATGGGCGTTTCAGACGCACCAGAAAAACTAGACGCAATCGGACAAGCATTCTCAAAACAAAATAGTTAATACAAAGAGTCAGGGACATAATGTAACGTCTCTGACTCTTTTAGTATCTTGGCAGTAGATGACTGAGTTGAAAATGCGCTTGTAGCAAGCTTTTTCAACTCTAGTCATCCTTTCCGGGGCGGGACTAGGAAATCTTTTTATCTAAATTAGATTTCTGTCCCGCTCCCATTTTTTTATGTGAAGAGGATGGAGAAGGCAGTATAAACGAGAAGTAGTGCCATTATGATATTAAATGCTAATTCATGTTGATTAATAAACTTTTTAAAGATTGAACCAAAGACACTCCAACTGAAAGAGGATAGAAATCCGATGAGTGCTAAATATGTAATTAAGATGATTTGGATAGAGAAATGTTCATAGTTTGGCGTTATAAATGCAGCTACAACACTTAACGCATAAATCACACCTTTAGGATTTACGAACTGTAACAACATACCAAATTTAATATTATTGTATCTATTACTAAATGATTGAGCATCCGTACCTTTGCTCGTTCCAATTTTGTATGCTAAATAAAGTAAATAAATTGCCCCGAAAATCTTCATATATAATTGTATTTTAGGGAACAGGTGATACAAAGCAGAACTAAAGAAATTAGATACGAGTAGTAATAAAAAAAAGCCAAGCGCAACACCGATACAGAAACGTACTGTACCTCGCAGACCAGTTTGTTTAGAATAATATAAAGACATAATGTTATTTGGTCCAGGCGTGAAACTAGAAACAATTGCATAAATCGTCATAGATAATAAAGTCATATAAAACGCCCCTTCGAGTTAAACTATTGTGTGTATTGTATCGATAGATGGAGGGATTGTAAATGATTGGTGTCGGGGGATGAGAATATATAAATCTTATAAAAAGAAGGTGAAAGTATGAAACAACGTATTATGGTTATTGGATGTCCAGGTTCAGGTAAATCAACATTATCAAATAAATTACATAATAACTTAGGAATTCCTTTATATCATTTAGATGAAATAAAATGGCAAAATAGTAACAAAACAATAGATAGTGAGACTTTTGAAGAAATATTAAAAAATATTATTCAATTAGATGAATGGATTATTGATGGCAATTATAACAGTACTTTGGAGTTGAGAATGAAGAAAGCTGACATTGTAATCTGGTTAAATTATAGTAGAGCAATTTGTATATTTAGAGTTTTTAAAAGGTTTCTTCAAAGTTTTTATAGAAAATCTGAAGGGGGAAATCCTAAAAGAGTGAGTTGGAGTTTTATTAAATTTGTTTGGAATTTTAAAGACAATCATGATAAAAGATTACTTGATTTAAAAGATAAATATAGTAATCAAAATGAATGGATAATCTTAAAGTCTAAATATGACACTAAGTTATTTTGTGATAAACTGCAGGAAAGTTAATGTTGTATAGGTTTACTAATTAAGTATAACGAACTGTAGTATTTTAGTTTATCTTTTCCTGCGCATTCTCTATAATAATTGTAAAGAATTGTGGAGGTGCATCGATGAACAGTCAAACATACTTACTGGCTCTCAAAAATCGTATCATTCAAGATAAACTTGATGAAGATACGAGGAACTATATTAAAGGTCTGGAGGGTGAACTTTTCATTAAAGGTATTCTTGATGAATATCCAGATCTTCATTATTTATATGATTTTCATATAAACTACAAAAATCGCGTTCAAATTGATTTTTTAATTGTAACGGATGATGCTATATGTCACTTTGAGGTTAAACATTATTCTGGAGATTATACGATTAAAGATGGTCAGCTTATGAACGAATTTGGAAACATGTTTTATACACCTTTTCAGCAACTGCGACGAGCCAATCATGAATTGAATCATTTAATATCCCACTTGAATATTAATAAACCCTTACATTCCTATCTTATTTTTTCAAACCCCAAATTCACTTTAAAAGGCACAATGCCAAATCATTTCAATATCCTACTACCAACAGAATTACACAAACTTAAATATATGTTCAAAAATAATCATACTATAGAAAATGCTAATATCATACATATGTTTCAACAAGAGCATAGTGACTTTTCACATCTTTATAACAATATTAAAAAAGTCCCGATGGCTAGTTTAAGTTCAGGATTGAAATGCCCAAAATGTAAGAGATTGAATACGATTGAGGTAGAAGAACGAAAGAAAAACCTGAAATGTAGATTATGTGATTTCAAAGACATACGACAAAATGTGTATTTGTTTAATTTATTAGAACTTAATTTGTGTAAAGGGGAGTCTTTTACTTTATCAGAAGCACAAAAATGGTGTGGGGTGGAGAATAAATACACTATAAGAAGAGTGTGTGAAAAGTATTTTAGAAGTACAAATAAGAATCCAAAAAGATACTATAAAAATCAATAAAACCGAAGTGAACATTGCAAGTGGAAGCTGACTAGCAATATTGGGGGATCGAACATTGCAAGTG